>Ga0308171_1000423_pt1 | contig 95253 bp, 113 predicted proteins | sample PhyGR1_FD_202135 | JGI IMG/M metagenome (GOLD analysis project Ga0308171, IMG submission 202135) | Phyllosphere microbial communities from UC Gill Tract Community Farm, Albany, California, United States - DLSLSG.R1 | ecosystem: Host-associated > Plants > Phyllosphere > Unclassified | place...
CAGCCAGCTGTTCGTGATGGACGGCAAGACCAAGATCAGCGACGTGGTGGCCAAGGCCGCCAAGGACGCCGGTGCCGAGATCAAGCTGGTGGACTATGTCCGCTTCCAGCTGGGCGAGGGCATCGAAAAGGAAGCGTCGGACTTCGCCGCCGAAGTCGCTGCCGCTTCGGGCGTGCCGCAGAAGGCGTAATTCCGGCATCGTCCGGTGATCGGATGATGAGGTCAAAAGGGAGCGGCTGCCGTAAGGTGGCCGCTCCTTTTTTCGTTTTCCGGTGCCTTCGGGGTGCCAACCCAAGTCCCTACCTGCGTTCACCCTGAGCGAAGTCGAAGGGCACGGGCGAACCGGAGTTCCATGGGCTTCGACTTCGCTCAGCCGGAACGGCGGTTGGGGAGGGTGCCCCCAATCCTCCCCGAGCAAGGGCGGGGCGGAATAGGTCTGCCTTTACCCTTTGCGGTCAGCAATCGTCGGGCCCTGGCCCCCCTGGAACAAAATCCGTCCCACGAAAATCCCCGCAACCCGACGCTCCATGGTTGCCCGCCGCCCGGTCGCCGCCTAAGGTCCGCGCCACTTTCATGGCCAAGACACGAGAAACGATGACCACCCCGCCTTTCAAACGTATCCTTCTGAAACTGTCGGGTGAGGTCCTTATGGGGGAGGGTGGCCTGGCCATCTCGCCCGACATCACCGCGCGCGTGGCGCAGGAAATCGCCGATGTCCGCGCCCAGGGCTATGAGCTGTGCATCGTCGTCGGCGGCGGCAACATCTTCCGTGGCCTGTCGGCGGCGGCCAAGGGGATCGAGCGGGCGACCGCCGATTATATGGGCATGTTGGCGACCGTCATGAACGCGCTGGCCGTCCAGAACGCGCTGGAGCAGATCGGCGTCGACACCCGCGTCCAGTCGGCGATCCCGATGTCGAGCGTGTGCGAACCCTTTGTCCGGCGCCGGGCGATGCGGCATCTGGAAAAGGGCCGGGTGGTGATCTTCGCCGCCGGTGTCGGCTCGCCCTTCTTCACCACCGACAGCGGTGCCGCGCTGCGCGCCGCCGAGATGAAGTGCGACGCACTCTTCAAGGGCACCAGCGTCGATGGCGTGTACGATGCCGACCCCAAGAAGGTCGTGACTGCCACGCGCTATGACACGGTCAGCTATTCCACCGTCCTGTCCGATGACCTGAAGGTCATGGACGCCTCGGCCATCGCGCTGTGCCGCGACAACAATATCCCGATCGTCGTCTTCAACATCCGCGAACATGGCAATTTCGGTGCCGTGCTGTCGGGTCAGGGTGTGTCGACGATCGTCCAGAACGCAGGAGCTTAAATCATGGCAGCTTACAACAAGTCCGATCTGGAACGCCGCATGCAGGGCGCGGTCGAATCGCTGAAGCACGACCTGAACGGCCTGCGCACCGGTCGCGCGTCGACCGCACTGCTCGATCCGGTGACGGTCGAGGTCTATGGCAGCCACATGCCGCTGAACCAGGTCGCCACCGTGTCGGCGCCCGAGCCGCGTATGCTGTCGGTGCAGGTGTGGGACAAGTCGAACGTGTCGTCGGTCGAAAAGGCGATCCGCTCGGCGGGTCTGGGCCTGAACCCGATCAATGACGGCCAGACGCTGCGCCTGCCGATCCCCGACCTGACCGAGGAACGCCGCAAGGAGCTGGCCAAGCTGGCCAACAAATATGCCGAGGGCGCGCGCATCGCGGTGCGCAACGTGCGCCGCGACGGCATGGACAGCCTGAAGGTCGACGAGAAGAAGGGTGTCTTCGGCGAAGACGAGCGCAAGCGTCACGAGACCGAGGTCCAGAAGCTGACCGACGCCACCATTGCCGACCTGGATGCGGCGGCGGCGGCCAAGGAAAAGGAAATCCTGGGCAAGTGAGTCCTCCGGCCGCCTCGGCCCAGACGGCTCTGGGGTCGCTGGTGGCCGTGCCCGATACGGGTACGGTCCCGCGTCACGTCGCGATCATCATGGACGGCAATGGCCGCTGGGCCAAACGCCGTCTGCTGCCCCGCTTCGCCGGTCACAAGGCCGGGGTCGATGCCGTGCGCCGGATCGCGCGCGCGGCACGGGCGCTGGGGATCGAGGCACTGACGCTCTACGCCTTTTCCTCGGAAAACTGGCGGCGGCCCGAGACCGAGATCAGCGACCTGATGGGCCTGCTGCGCATCTTCCTGCGCAAGGACCTGGCCGAGCTGGTGTCGGACAATGTCCGGCTGCGGGTGATCGGCGACTATCACCGGTTTCCGACCGATCTGGTCGCGATGATCGACGATGCGGTCGCGCGGACGGCGGCCAATACCGGCCCGATCCTGGCGATCGCGCTGAACTACGGCGCACAGGCCGAACTGGTCGAGGCGGCCAGGCGGCTGGCGCTGAAGGTCGCGGGCGGCGAGATGGCGGCGGACGCGATCACGCCGGAAGCAATCGAGGGGGAGTTGCAGACGAACGGCCTGCCGCCGCTCGATCTGGTCATCCGCACCTCGGGCGAGCAGCGTCTGTCGAACTTCCTGCTGTGGCAGGCGGCCTATGCCGAGTTGCTGTTCGTCGACACGCTCTGGCCCGATTTCGACGAGGCCGCGCTGGCCGATGCGGTCGCCGAGTTCGGGCGACGACACCGGCGTTTCGGCGGCCTGTGACCGAACCCGAAACCCCGCCGACCGGCAACGCCGACGCGGCTCCGGTCAAAGCCATGTCCAACCTGACCAAGCGGGTCCTGGCCAGCATCGTCATGATCGCGGTCGCCAGCCTGTGTCTGGCCCTGGGCGGGCTGGCCTTCTGGCTGCTCGCGGTCATCGTCGGGCTGTTCATGATGGCCGAGTGGTCGGACCTGTTGAAGGTCGACCGTTCGCGCAAGCGGCTGGCGCAGTTCGCGCTGTCGGTGCCGCTGGCGATCATGGCGCCCGGTCTGGCGGCGGGGCCCGGCTTTTTTGCGCTGGGCCTGATCGCGGCGACGTTTTTCTTCCTGACCATCGTGTCGCGCCGCCCGGAATTCGGGGTCGGCGCGCTGTATGTCGGCCTGCCGGTGTTTTCGCTGCTGGCGATCCGCCTGCAGGACGACGGGCTGGCGCTGTCGCTCTGGGCGATGGCGCTGGTCTGGGCCTGCGATAGCGGGGCGTTCTTTGTCGGACGGCAGTTCGGCGGGCCCAAGCTGGCGCCCTCGATCAGCCCGGCCAAGACCTGGTCCGGCCTGATCGGCGGAGTGACTGCCGCGACGCTGCTCGCGCTCGTCATGCGCTGGACGCACGGCCTGCCGCTGCATCTGGTCATCGCGACGCCGTTCCTGGCGGTGCTGGCGCAGGGCGGTGACCTGTTCGAAAGCGCGTTGAAGCGGCGCGCGGGCGTCAAGGACAGCGGCAACGTGCTGCCCGGCCATGGCGGCGTGATGGACCGGCTGGACGGCATCGTGCCGGTCGCGCCTATCGCTGCCCTTCTGATCCTGTTGCCGGACCTGTTCTGATGCCTGAAATTGGAACACTGCGTAGCGTCACGATTCTCGGCGCGACCGGTTCGGTCGGCACCTCGACGCTGGACCTGATCGAGCGGGAGCCCGAGCGGTATCGCATCCGGGCGCTCACCGCGAATTGCGACGTCGGCAAGCTGGCGGCGGCGGCGAAGCGGACCAAAGCCGAATGGGCGGTGGTCGCGGACGAGAGTTGCCTGCCCGCTCTGCGGGAGGCGCTGGCCGGTACGGATACCCAGGTGGCGGGCGGCCGTGCGGCGGTGATCGAGGCGGCGGCCATGCCCGCCGACTGGACCATGGGCGCGATCGTGGGCTGCGCCGGGCTGGAACCCGCCATGGCCGCGATCGCCAATGGCGGCACGGTGGTGCTGGCCAACAAGGAGCCGCTCGTCTCGGCGGGCGAGGTCGTGCTGGCCGCGGCGGCCAAGGCGGGGGCGACGCTGCTGCCCGCCGACAGCGAGCACAACGCCATTTATCAGTGTTTCGATTTCGCGCGGCCCGAGCGGGTGCGCCGGATCGTCCTGACCGCCAGTGGCGGTCCGTTCCGCGAGTGGACGACCGAGGAGATGCGCCGTGTCACCCCCGAACAGGCGGTGGCGCATCCCAACTGGTCGATGGGCGCCAAGATCTCGGTCGACTCCGCGACGATGATGAACAAGGGGCTCGAACTGATCGAGGCGGCGCGGTTGTTCCCCGTGCCCGCCGACCGGATCGAGATCGTGCTCCATCCGCAATCGGTGATCCACTCGGCGGTCGATTATATCGACGGATCGATGCTGGCCCAGCTGGGGCCGTCGGACATGCGGGTGCCGATCGCGCACTGCCTGGCCTGGCCCGACCGGATGGCGACGCCGATGGCCCCGCTGGACCTGGTGGCGCTGGGGCGGATGGACTTCGCCGCGCCCGACCCGGTGCGCTTCCCCGCGCTGCGGCTGGCCCGCGCCGCGCTGGAGGCGGGCGGGGCGGCCCCGGCCATCCTGAACGCCGCCAACGAGGTCGCCGTCGCGGCGTTTCTGGCACGGCGGATCGGCTTCCTCGAAATTGCCGCAATCGTCGAGGATATTCTCCATCGCTACGACCCGGCCCCGCCGGAAACGCTCGACGCGGTGATCGCCGTCGATGCGCATGCGCGGGAACTGGCGGCCGAGCGTGTTGAGGATTGCATCGTTTGAGCCAAGCCCCCGGCCTGTTGTTGACCATCCTGGCCTTTGTTCTTGCCATCGGCCCGCTCGTGTTCGTGCACGAGATGGGGCATTATCTCGCCGGGCGGCTGTTCGGCGTGAAGGCCGACACTTTCGCGATCGGCTTCGGTCGCGAGATCTTCGGCTTTACCGACAAGCGCGATACCCGGTGGAAGATCGGCTGGCTGCCACTGGGCGGCTATGTGAAATTTGCGGGCGACATGAACCCCGCCAGCCAGGCGGATGCCGCCTGGCTCTCCCTGCCGCCCGAGGAGCGCGCACGGACGTTTCAGGCCAAGCCGGTGTGGCAGCGCGCGATCATCGTTGCGGCGGGCCCGGCCATCAACTTCGTCGCCGCCATCCTGATCCTGGCGGGCTTTGCCTATGCTTATGGCGAGATGGTCGTGCCGCCGGTCGTCGGACAGGTGGCATCGGGCAGCGCGGCCGCCGCATCGGCCTTGCGTGCCGGGGACCGGGTGACGGCGATCGACGGCCGCGTCGTCACCGACTTCGCCGATATCGCCCGCTATGTGCAGATCCGCGCGGGCGAGCGGGTGACGATCGCGGCGACGCGCGACGGTCGGGCCTTCACGACCGATGCGACGATCGGCACCGATGTGCAGCGCGACCGGTTCGGCAACGAATACCGGGTCGGTCGCCTGGGCCTACGCGGTGCGGGCACGGTTGACATGCGGCCGGTCAGCCTGCTTCGCGCGCCCGTCGTAGCGGTGCAGCGGACCGGTGAGATCGTCCGTATGATGGTCGAGACGCTGGGCCAGGTCATTACCGGACGCCGTTCGGCCAAGGAACTGGGCGGGCCGCTTTCGATCGCCAAGGTGTCGGGCGAACAGATCTCACTGGGCCTCGACGCCTTTGTTTTCTTCATCGCGCTGGTGTCCATCAATCTGGGGTTCATCAACCTGTTGCCAGTGCCGATGCTGGATGGCGGCCATCTTTTCTTCTATGCGATCGAAGCGGTGCGACGACGCCCCCTGGAGCCGGCGGCTCAGGAATGGGCGTTTCGCGGCGGGCTGATCGCGATCCTGGCTCTGATGCTGTTCGTAACGTTCAACGATCTCGGCAATTTCGGGCTATGGAAAAATATCGCTGGCTTGATCGGGTGACGCCGATGGGGCAGGGCGCGACGACGACAGGGGTCGGTTCGACTTTTCTGGGGTGGGTTTGGTGACAGCGATGACGGGTATGAAGACGGTGCGCGCAGGCGCCATGTTGCTGGCGGGCACGATGCTGTCGGGTGTTCCCGTCATGGCGCAGACCGCGCCGGGTACGGGGCCGGGCGCACCCGCGGCAGGTGCCGCGCCGGTCCAGGCGGTGGCCCCCGCACCGATCCGCACGATCAAGACGCTGCGCGTCGAAGGGGCTCAGCGTATCGAGCCCGAGACGGTGCTGTCCTACACCAAGCTGCGGGTCGGCATTCCCTATACGCCCGAAACGCTCGACCAGGCGCTGAAGGACCTTCAGGCGTCCGAGCTGTTCGCCGACTTCTCGATCACCGGCGTCGAAAGCGGTGACATCGTCCTGCGCGTGCGTGAGAACCCGATCATCAACCGGGTCATTCTGGAGGGCAACAAGCGCCTGAAGGAAGACAAGATCAAGAAGGAGATCAAGCTCGCGCCGCGGCAGATCTTCACCCGGACCGCGGTTCGCCAGGACGTCGCGCGCATCGTCGAGCTGTATCGCCGCCAGGGCCGTTTCGGCGCGGTGGTCGAGCCCAAGATGGTCAATCTCGACCAGAACCGCGTCGACGTGGTGTTCGAGATCAGCGAGGGGCCGAAGTCGAAGGTCCGCCAGATCAACATTCTGGGCAACGAGAAATTCTCGGACGACGAGCTGCGCGGTGCGATGTACACCAAACAGTCGCGCTGGTTCCGCTTCCTGTCCTCGGCCACCAGCTATGACCAGGACCGCCTGGCCGCCGACCAGCAGAAGCTGCGCCTGTTCTATCTGACGAACGGCTATGCCGATTTCCGCGTCACGAGCGCGGTCGCCGAGCTGACGCCGGACAAGAAGGACTTCATCATCACCTACGTGGTGGAGGAGGGCCCCCGCTACAAGTTCGGTGACGTCAAGGTCGACAGCCAGATCCGCGACTTCGACAATGCCAAGCTGGCCCAGTCGCTGCCGATGAAGAAGGGCGACTGGTACAACGCCAAGCAGGTCGAGGATTCGATCGACAGCCTCAGCCAGACGGCGGGCCTGTTCGGCTATGCCTTCACGAACGTCGAACCCGATTTCCAGCGCGACAAGGAAGCGCTGACGATGTCGATCACGTTCAACATCGCCGAAGCCAAGCGCACCTATGTCGAGCGCATCGACATCAACGGTAACACGCAGACGCAGGACAAGGTCGTCCGCCGCGAAATCCGCGTGGCCGAGGGCGACGCCTTCAACAGCTTCCAGGTCCGCCGCAGCCAGGACCGCATCAACTCGCTCGGCTATTTCCAGGAAAAGCTGGAGATCAAGCAGAACCCCGGTTCGACGCCCGACCGCATCGTGCTGGAAACCAATGTCGAGGAACAGTCGACCGGCTCGCTGCAGCTGTCGGCGGGTTATTCGTCGCTGGAACGCTTCATCATCCAGGCGAACATCACCCAGCGCAACTTCCGCGGCAAGGGCCAGGAACTGCGCGCCGGTGTGAACTATTCGGCCTATTCGAAGTCGATCGAACTCGGCTTCACCGAGCCTTATGTGTTCGACAAGAACATCGCGCTGGGTGTCGACGTGTTCCGCCGCGACTTCAACTCGTTCAACTATCTGGGCACCACCCGCCAGACGACCTACAGCCAGGTGTCGACCGGCTTCCAGGTTCGCGCAGGCGTGCCGCTGACCGAATATTGGTCGCTGTCGGGCCGTTATGGCCTGACCTATGACGAGGTCGGCCTGGCGTCGTCCTTCTTCAACGCCGACGGCACCTGCAACTTCCAGCAGGCGGGTCGTTATCTGTGCGACTCGATCGGCAATCGCTGGACCTCGTCGATCGGCTACTCGCTGATCTTCGACAGCCTCAACAGCCGCCTGCGACCGACCGCGGGCCAGCAATTCTCGTTCAGCCAGGACTTTGCGGGTCTGGGCGGCGACGTGAAGTATATCCGTACCCGCGCCCAGGCCGCCAAGTTCAAGGGGCTCGGCAAGGGCTTCGTGTTCTCGCTGCAGGGCGAGGGCGGCTATATCCACTCGCTGGAGAGCAGCCGTGGTCCGGGCATCGATCCGGTCCGCATCGTCGACCGCTTCTATCTCGGCGAGCCGCAGTTCCGCGGCTTCGACATTCGCGGCGTCGGCCCGCGCGTGCTGCGTATCCCGTATGTGATCGGTGCGGACGGCAGCCAGTCGCGCCAGACCGATCGCGACCAGATCGTCGACGACGCCTTGGGCGGCCGTGCCTACTACCTCGCCCGCGCCGAGCTCGAGCTGCCATTGGGTTCGGGGGCGCGCGAAATGGGCCTGCGCCCGAGCATCTATGTCCAGGCGGGCAGCCTGTGGGGCATCACCCGGCCGCTGCCGTCGCTCAACTTCCCGCAGGCGCGCGATGCCAGCGGCAACCTGCTGTTCAACAAGGACGGCTCGCCGACGCTGGCGCCCGCGCTGGCGGTGGATGGTCAGGGTCGCCAGCTGTACGTCGTGCCGACCGGCGCGGACAATGCGGGTCAGTTCACGACCTGCGCGGTGGGCTTCTCGGCGACCTCGGGCGGTGCCTGCTCGGGCACCAGCGCGAACACCGTGGCTCAGAATACCAGCTACGCGGTCGAGCAATTCTATGGCGGCACCTGGCGGCCGCGCGTGTCGATCGGTGTCGGTGTGAACTGGAATTCACCATTTGGACCGCTGCGCATCGACCTTGCCAAGGCATTGGTCACGCAGCCGGGCGACGACCCCAAGCTCATCACTTTCAACGTAGGGACGCAGTTCTGATGAAGACGATTTCCAAGCTCCTCCTCGCGGCGGCCCTCGTCGCGCCCGCCGCGACCGTCGCCACCAGCGCCAGCGCGCAGGTGAACGGCGTGGCCGTCGCCGATCCGCAGGGTGCGATCGCCGGTTCGCGCGCCTGGACCGCCGCCCGCCAGCAGATCGAGACGACCTACAAGGCCCAGCTCGACCAAGCCGAAGCCCGCCGCACCGCGATCGGTCGCGAGCTGGAGCCGCTGGTCCAGGCGTTCCAGACCGCCCGTTCGGCCCCCAACGCCAACGAAGCCGCGCTGCGCACCCAGGCCCAGTCGATCCAGACCCGCCAGCAGGCCGGTGAGCAGGAGCTCGCCCGCCTGACCCAGCCCGCCGCGCGTGCGCAGGGCTATGCCATCGAGCAGATCCAGGCCCGTCTGGGCGAAGCGGTGCAGAACGCCGTGCGCGCCAAGAATGTCAGCCTGCTGGTCAGCCCGCAGGCGGTACTGTTCATGCAGCCGACCGCCGACATCACGACGGCGGTGACGGCCGAGCTGGACAAGCTGGTCCCGACCGTCAGCATCACGCCGCCCGCCAACTGGCAGCCCGGCCAGCAGGGTCAGCAGGGTGCCGCCGCCGGTGCCGCGCCTGCCGCCACGGCTCCCGCCGCGACCGCCCCGGCGCGTCGCCAGAACAGCGGCCGGTAATTCGCCCGTGAGCGAGTCGGAAAAGACCACCATGGGCCCGCTCGACATCGGGCGGGTCATGGCGGCCCTGCCGCACCGTTATCCGATGCTGCTGGTCGATCGTGTCGAGGAAATCGTCCTCGACACATCGATCCGCGCGGTGAAGGCGGTGACGATCAACGAGGGCTTCTTCCAGGGCCATTTCCCGGGCCGTCCGATCATGCCGGGCGTCCTGATCGTCGAGGCGCTGGCGCAGGCCGCCGGTGTCCTGGCGGTGGAAAGCCTGGGCCTCGCGGGGTCGGGTAAGCTCGTCTATTTCATGGCGATCGACGGCGCCAAGTTCCGCAAGCCCGTGGAACCCGGCGTTCTTCTCCATCTGGAGGTCACGTTCGTGCAGAAGCGTTCGAGCGTCTGCAAGTTCGCCGGTGTCGCCAAGATCGACGGGGTGACCGTCGCCGAGGCGAACTTCACCGCGATGATCGCCGATCCGCCCAAGGCCGCCTGACCCGGCCGAATGGCGTTTTGACTAAGGGGGCGCGGTCCGCTATGGGCCGCGCTTCCCGTTTCCAGGCTGGTCGGAACCAGCCATTTTCCGGAGCACTATCATGAAGACCGATACGCACCCCGACTATCACATGATCAAGGTCCAGATGACCGACGGCACCGTGTTCGAGACCCGCTCCACCTGGGGCAAGGAAGGCGACACGATGCAGCTCGACATCGATCCGCTGGCGCACCCGGCCTGGACCGGCGGCCGTGGCTCGCTGCTCGACTCGGGTGGCCAGGTCGCGCGCTTCAACAAGCGTTTCGGCGGTGGTCTGACGCTCCGCAAGTAAGCGACTCGCCGGATCGGCGCGTCGACATGGGCCCGGTGCTTCCTTCGGGATGCGCCGGGCCTCTTGCATTTGGGGTGACGAAAATTTCCGAAACGCGGTTTGCGCTCTGTTAACCAGCGGCGGCTACCATTGCCGCATGTTCGCCGCTGAATTTGAACCCGCCCATCCGGATACCCGCCGCTCGCCGCGCGCGACGACGGCCCTCGATGCCGACCTGGACCGTGGCGGGCTCGCCCGCGCGCTGTGCCGGGTGCTGGACATTTCGGTCCAGGGGGCTCGGCTGCAGACCTATACCTCGCTCAGCCGGGGTTCGCGAATCCTGCTGCGCCTGCCCCAGGTGGGGGAGGTCGCCGCCGACGTCGTGTGGGCAACCGACTTCGCGGCGGGCTGCCAGTTCCAGACGCCGCTGGCGCCCGAGGCGTTCGAGATCCTCGCACCGCTGACCTGATTCGGCTGGCCTGGCGCAAGGCCAGGCTGGCCAGTCCCGGATCGTTGCGCTACGCAGTGGCAAAGTCGTAACAATCGGAACTATCTTGACCCTGCCAGTCACCCCCGCGATCACGCTGCCCCGTGGCGAGGACAGCGTCGCTGCCGTCAGCGTGACCGAGCTGTTTACGATCGGCATCGGCCCGTCCAGCTCGCACACTGTCGGCCCGATGCGCGCGGCCAAGGCTTTTGCCACCGAAATGCTCGACACCGGGTTGGTGCCGGAGCGGGTGCAAGCGGAGTTGTTCGGCTCGCTCTCGTTGACGGGGCGCGGGCACCATAGCGACCGCGCGGTCCTGCTCGGCTTGGCGGGGGAAACGCCCGAGACGGTCGACCCCGACGCGATCGAGGCCATGCTGGCCGATATCACCACCACCGGGCGGATCACGCTGGATGGACGCCACCCCATCCCGTTCGACCAAGAGGCGGACCTGCTGTTTCGCCCGGGCTTCCTGCCCGCGCATCCCAACGGCATGGTTTTCACCGCCTTTCTGGCGGATGGCAGCGTGGTCATCCGCCGTTTCTATTCGATCGGCGGCGGTGCGATCCGCATGGAGGGGGCCGAGCCGACGCGGACCAACCGGCGGCTGGCGCATCCCTTTGCCTCTGGGGCCGAACTGCTTGAGCGGACCGAGGAAACCGGCCTGTCGATCGCCCAGGTCGTCCGGGCCAACGAGGCAGCGTGGCGCGACGACAGCGAGACCGATGGCTTCCTCGACCGGGTGCGCGATGCGATGTGTGCGGCGATCGAACGCGGCTGTGCGGCATCGGGTATCCTGCCGGGCGGGCTGAAGGTTCAACGACGCGCGCAGGCGATCAAGCAGAAGCTGCTCGACCGGGGGCCGCGCACCGACCCCAGCCTGGTTTTCGAATGGGTCAGCCTGTGGGCGCTGGCGGTCAACGAGGAGAATGCCGCCGGTGGGCGAGTGGTCACCGCGCCGACCAACGGCGCGGCGGGCGTCATTCCGGCGGTGCTGCGCTATTATGAAACCTTCGTCCACGGCGCGACCCGCGACGGGGTTCGCACGCTGCTGCTGACGGCGGCGGCGGTGGGAATGCTCTACAAGAAGCGGGCGTCGATCTCGGCGGCCGAGATGGGGTGCCAGGGCGAGGTCGGCGTCGCCTGCTCGATGGCGGCGGCGGGTCTGGCGGCGGCGCTGGGCGGCTCGCCCGCGCAGGTCGAGAATGCGGCCGAGATCGGCATGGAGCATAATCTGGGCCTGACCTGCGACCCGATCGGCGGCCTGGTCCAGATCCCGTGTATCGAGCGCAACACGATGGGCGCGATCAAGGCGATCAACGCCGCCTATCTGGCGCTGCACGGCGACGGCAAGCACATCGTCAGCCTGGACCAGGTGATCGAAACGATGCGCCAGACCGGCGAGGACATGAAATCCCAATATAAGGAAACCAGTCTCGGCGGCCTGGCGGTCAACGTCGTCGAGTGCTGATCACCGTGTCGCTGCCCAGCGGATCGCGTTGGTCAGGATGCGGCGATAGTCGGGATCGTCGTAGAGTTGCGGCTCGTGTCCCAGTGCCGAATAGAAGACATGGCCCTTGGCACGCGGGTTGACCCACATGATCGGGTGGATGCCCATGCGTAAGGTGTCACCGGGGCGGTAGCTGGCCTCGTCCAGCTGGGCGAGGACGGTCATCCCCCTGGCGGCGGGATTGCCATCGAAGCTGTACCACTCGTCGTGCGGGGTCCAGGGCGTCTTGACGCCCGCCATGACCGGATGGCGCGGCTGGACGATCTCGACGCGGGCGGGCTGGATATGGTCCGCGCCATTAGGGTGGCCGGTAAAGGTCGTGCCGATGATCGTGTCGACATACCAGGGCGCGCTATGGCTATTGTCCCCCGCCGCGTGCAGCGCGACCACGCCGCCGCCCCGGGCGACGAAGCGGGCGAGCGCGGCCTGCTGGTCAGGCGTCATGAATTCGCCGCTGGCGCTGTTCAGGACGACGACAGAGAAATGCGAGAGCTGGTCGTCGTTGAAGACGGCGGCATTCTCCGTCGTGAAACTGGGACGGCCGAGACCCTTGGCGATGTCGGCCAGCACCGCGTTGGAATGCGGAATATGCTCAAAATGCCGCCAGCCATTGGTCTTCGAGACGATCAGGACGCCGTGATTCAGGCCAGCGGGCAGAGTGGGGGCAAGGGTATCCACCACCTTGGCTGGCAGATGCGGGTCCGACGGCGCCTGCGCCACCGCAACCAGCGCCATCATCAGCGTTTTCAACATCATCGCTCTCCCTTTTCGGGGAGCGTAGCAAGGGATTGCGAGAGCGCAAACCATTCCTGCCCTGTAAGGGGAGGTGGCGCGCGCAGCGCGTCGGAGGGGTGTCCCGCTATCGAGAGGGTGACACCCCTCCGTCAGGGCTGAGCCCTGCCACGTCCCCTTGCAGGGGAGGACATTTGCATCAATCCGCCGCGATCGGGCCGTCATGCGGCTTGGGTCGCCGGGTGAACCAGGTCAGCGCGGCCAGCACGATGCACAGTCCGGCCGACACGTAGAAGATGTCGGTCGAGGCGAGCAGATAGGCCTGCCCCACCATCTGCCGCGTGACGGCGGCGGCGGCCTGGGTATCGGTCAGGCCCAGATGGTTCAGGCCGGTTTTCGCCATCTGCCACACCGGACCCTGGCCGATCGCTTCGGACAGGTGCGCCTGATGCATCGCCTCGCGCCGGTCCCACATGGTGGTGGTCAGCGATGCAGCGAAGCTACCCGCGGTGATGCGCGCGAAATTCGAAATGCCGGTCGCTGAGGGGATACGGGCTTGCGGCACGCCGTCCAATGCGATGGTGAGCATGGCAAGGAAGAAGGTGCTCATCGCGATGCCCTGCACCATCAGCGGCAGGACGAAATCGCTGAAGCTTGCCTGGGTGTTGAGCTCGGCTCGCATCCAATAGGACATGCCGAACGCGACAAAGGCGATGGTCGCCATGATCCGGGCATCGACCTTGCCCGACAGGCGCGCGACGACGGGGGTCAGGACGACCGCCACCGCACCGCTGGGTGCCGCGACCAGGCCTGCCCAGGTCGCGGTGTAACCCAGCTGTGTCTGGAGCCAGAGCGGCAACAGCAGCGTGTTGGCGAAGAACACCGCATAGCCCAGGCAGAAGGCCAGCGTCCCGATGCTGAAATTGCGGCCCCGGAATAGCGACAGGTCGACCGCCGGATTGGCGTCGGTCAACTCCCAGATCAGCCAGGCGACGAAACCGATGATCGCGACCACGGTCATCACCACGATCCGGGGCGAGTGGAACCAGTCGTCGTTCTTGCCCAGGTCCAGCATCATCTGCAGCGCGCCGACCCACACGACCAGCATGATCAGCCCAACCCTGTCGATCGGCAGGTTGCGGGTCGGTGTTTCGCGGTTCGACAGCCCGCGCCAGCACACGCCTGCACAGAACAGGCCGACCGGCACGTTGATCAGGAAGATCCAGCCCCAATGGTAATTGTCGGAGATGTATCCGCCCAGGATCGGCCCCATGATCGGCGCGACGAGGGTGGTCATCGACCAGATGCCAAGCGCGGTCGAACGCTTCTGCGGTGGGAAGATCGCAATCAGCAGCGCCTGACTGCCAGGGATCATCGGCCCCGACACGGCGCCTTGCAGGATGCGGAAGCCGATCAGCGAGGACAGGTTCCATGCGATCCCGCACAGGAACGACGCGACGGTGAACAGGAAGACCGAGATGCAGAAGGTCCGCACCACCCCGAACCTGCCCATCAGCCATCCGGTCAGCGGCACCGCCACGCCGTTGGCGACGGCAAAGGCGGTGACGACCCAGGTCGAATTGTCCGAACTGACGCCCAGATTGCCCGCAATGGTGGGCAACGAAACATTGGCGATGGTCGAATCGAGCACCTGCATGAAGGTGCCCAGCGCCAGCGCAAAGGCGATCAGCGCCAGCGATGCGCCTTTCAGCGGCGCGGGGCCATCCCCCGCGCCGCCCCGTGCAGGGGCCCCGGCCATCAGCGGTTGGCCGCGATGATCTGCGCGATGCGGGCTTCGACCGCCGGGTCGGTGCCATCCGTCGTGCGCGTCTTATAGGTTTGATTGGCGGCGGTGCCGATGCGCGGGCCGTTCTGGTCGGCGGTGTCGACGGTCACCGTTGCGGACAGGCCGACGCGCAAGGGGTTCCGGCGCAGTTCGTTGGCGTTGAGCGCGATGCGGACCGGCACGCGCTGAACGATCTTGATCCAGTTGCCGCTGGCATTCTGCGGGGGCAGCAGCGCAAAGGCATTGCCGCTGCCGGCACCCAGGCCGACGACCTTGCCGTGATAGACGATCTTGCCGCCATACATGTCGGCCGTGATCGTCGCGGGCTGGCCGATGCGCAGGTCGCGCAGCTGGGTCTCGCGGAAATTGGCGTCGACCCACAGCCGGTCGAGCGGGACGACGGCCATCAGCGGGGTCCCGGCAGCGACCTGCTGGCCCACCTGCACGGTGCGCTGCGCGACGACGCCGTCGATCGGTGCAATAATGTGCATGTGGTTGCGGGTGATCGCGGCACGGCGATAGGCGGCAATCGCGGCGAGCACGGCGGGGTTGGTGTTGACCTCGGTCCCCTGCACCGCCGTGTGTGCTTCGGCCGCCTGGGCGCGGGCGATCGTCAGATTGGCCGCGGCGACCTTGACCGCATCGGCGGCATGCGACAACTCCTCGCCCGACACCGCGCCCTCGGCGGCGGCACCCTGGCGGCGGGCATAGTCGGCGCGCGCGCGGTTCAGTTCAGCCTGCGCCTGGACGATCGCCGCGCCGCTCTGGTTGACCTTGGTGAAGTTGGCGCGGGTCGACCGCACCGCACGCGCCAGATCGGCGGCGGCGGCGGCCAGCCCGACATCGGCGGTCGCGGGGTCGAGGTCGAGCAGGGGCGCACCGGCCTTTACCGTCTGGGTGTTGTCGGCATGGATGGCCAGCACCTGCCCCGGATCGCGTGCGGTGATCGCGACCACGTCGCCCGCGACATAGGCGTCATCGGTCTCTTCCTCGGGCTCGGCGAGCAGGAAGTGAAACACCGCCCAGACGATCGCAGCGATCACGACGACGACCGCCAGGATGAGAAGGCCGGTCTTGCGCGCCTTGGGCTTGCCGCCGGTCGGAGCCTGGGTGGTCGGTGCGGCGGGAGCCGGGGAGGGGGCGGCTTCGGTGTCGCTCATTGCGTGATACCTTGGGAAGAGGAGGAGAAACCGCCGCCCAGAGCGACAGCCAGCGCGATGCGCGCCTGGATCGCATCGGCGGCGAGATTGGCGTCGGCCTGATCGGCCTCCAACTGGCGGATGTCGGGGTCGATCAGCCCGAGTTGCGATTGCAGGCCACTCGATATGCGAATGGCGTTCAGGCGGCGGGTTTCGGAAAGGGCGCGCGTCACTTCGGCCTGCCGCGCGCGCTCGGTGGCGATGGTACGGCTGCGCGTAACGGCATCGGCCGCCTCGCGCACCGCACCGACGACGCGGTCGTTATAGTCGGCGGTCGCCAGATCAAGCGCGGCGGTTGCGCCCGCCAGACCCGCACGAAGCCGTCCGCTGTCGAAGATCGGCAGGTGGATGGCGGGCCCCGCGCCCAAGGTGCCCGCATCGGCGGTGAACAGATTGCCCAGGCCCACCGCTTGGAAGCCGGCGAGTGCCATCAAGTTCACATTGGGCAGGAAAGCCTTGCGCGCGACCTCCTTGCCCTTGGTGGCAGCGTCGATCCGGGCGAGCGACGCCGCGATGTCCGGGCGCCGCGACAACAGGTCGGCGGGCACCATGGCGGGGATCGGCAGGGCCCGGTCGAACGTGATTTGGGTCGGCGCGATTGTCGCAGGATAATCTAGCCCCCGCCCGGCCAGCGCGGCCAGTGCATTGCGCAACAGCGCGGCCTGCGCCTCGGCCCGTGCCAGCGCGACCCGTGCCTGGGCGACCAGGGTCTGCGCCCCCGTCGCGTCGATCTGGCTGGCCAGTTGATGGCGGATCCGCGCCTGCACCAGGGTCAGCGAGCGGTTGCGCGTCGTGATCGTCTGCCGCGCGATCGCTGCCTGCCGCTCGGCCCGGGCAAGCTCGACATAGGTCTGCGCAACCGATCCGACCAGCGCCAGGCGGGCCGCCGTGACGTCCAGCACGGCGGCGCGGGTGGAGGCGCGCGCCGCGTCGATTGCCGCGGCTTGTCGCCCGAACAAGTCGATGGTCCAATTGAGATTGGCCTGCGCTTGGCCCAGCCATCGTACCGTGCCGGCATAGGGTGGCGGGATGATGTAGCGGCCGGATAAGCGGCTATATTGTTCCTGCGCATCGAGCGTCACCGATGGGCCATCCTCGGCACGGCGCACGGCGAGCACCGACTGCGACTGCCGCAACCGCGCCATCGCGACGTCGAGCGAGGGGTTGCCTGTCAACGCATCCGCGATGATCCGGTCGAGTTGCGGATCGCCCAGCCCCCGCCACCACTCGGCGGCGACCAGCGGCGCCTGGGCATTGCCCAGCCCCAGCCGGTCAGGTGCGATGGGGGCCACGGCGGGATGCGCCTGCGGCACCGAACAACCGGCCAGCAACAGGCCGCACAGAAGGGTAAGACGCTTCATGCGACGGTCTCCAGCGTATTGCGCAGGCGAAGAAGATAACCGACGAACCGCGCGACATCCTCGCCCGGCCAGTCCGCCAGCCAGCCGTCCCAGCACGCGATGACCTTTTCCTTGCACCGATCGGTCACGATCCGCCCAGCATCGGTCAGCGACAGGCGGACGACCCGGCGATCGGTGGTGCAGCGTGATCGCTCGATCAGGTCGCGTTCCTCCAGCGTGTCGAGGATACGGGTGGTCGCGCCGGTATCATGGCAGAGATGGCGCGCCAGCTCGGCCGCCGTGCCGCCAACGCCGTGTTGCAGCGCCATCAGCGCACTCCATTGGATATGCGTGATTTCCTCATCGGCAAACACCGGCTCCAGGCCGATTCGCGCCAGCTGGAATACCCGTTTCGTCAGATAACCGACCGAGCGTTCCGGGTCGTAGGCGTCGTGGGAAATAGAAGACATATTGCTGCCTTGGCAATCATTGCCTAGGCAGTCAATTTCCTTGTCGAACATGACATAATTGTCATCGTCGACGGGAATTCCCGTCGGCTCGTGGTGCGTCGCTGGCCGCGCGTCGGAGCATTCGGCGTGCTGCACATCGTAAAGCGCGGCTTCGACGGCCAAGGGGGACGGGCGCAAAAGCGTTGTTGAATGCCGACTGGCCCTGACCCGACGCAATCGGCCGCATGGAGGATGGAGCGGACCAGGAGGCGGGCGACTGCTTCAATTGCCCGCGCATGATCAGCACACAAGTTGCGGGGCCCTGCGCCGCATATCCGCGACGCTTTGCTCCGAGTTCTGCACATATTGGCTGGTCTTCTTCGATTAACGAATCCCGATGGAACGCGCATAAAAAAGGCGCGGATCGCTCTCGCCGTCCGCGCCTCCAATTCATCTGTTCGAAAAGTTTACTGCTGGGCTTTGTACCGCGGCTGGGCACGTCCGGCTTCGTCGGCGGCCTGGCGGATCAGCTGGACGTTGCGCTTGATCGAGGCGGCCAGTGCCGAACGAATGGCTTCGTCTGCGTCGGACCCGGCGGGCACTTCGCGGAGGAGTTGGAGCCATTCGCCGATGGCCTCGTCATGCTGGCCCTTCAGGTCCTTTTCCATCGCGAAATAAAAACGGGCGCGTGGATCGCGCGGATCGAGTGCCACGGCCTTGCGGAAGGCCTCTGCCGCCCCGGCGGGTAGGCCGATGCCCTCACCCTTGCTCGTCTGCATCAGGGCTTCGCCCAGCGCCGACCACGCCAGCGGCTGGTTGGGATTGATGGCTAGCGACGCGCGATAGGCGGTGGCTGCCTCGTCGAAACGGCGCTTGGCAAGCATCGCATCGCCGAGTTCCTTCTGCGCGGCGGCATCGCCTGGCGCCTTCGCGGCTGCGGCCTGGGCAACGGCCGGATCGGCGGCGGCGGTCGGACGCTCGACGAAGACGGGTGGTGGTGTCGGACGTTCGACGGGGCGGCGGAGCAGGCCGCGCACGGTGACGGCCAGAATGAGAAGGACGAGCACGACGCCCAGAATGACGAGGAGCTTCTTGCGGCGTTTCATGGATCATCCCTATTGACGGCTCAGGGTGTCCCTATCACCCCGCTCGCCTTGATATAACGTAAATGCCCGGCGGCATGGCAATAGCGGTGTCTTATCTTGGAACAAATTTTCGGAAGTGTCTGATCGGCAAGGGAATTGTCGAACGGTGCCGCGGGTGCAATAGGATCGGGCAGATTATATCGTGCCAGGGAAAGAACGATCTATGATCCGCTTCGACCATCGCATCGCATCACGCCTCGCACCCGGATTGCTGGCGATCGTCGCCGTGGCGGCGGGCGCGACGACGGTGCGTGCTGCGCCGGGCACGTTTACGACGGAGGCCAATGACAGTTACACCAAGCAGCTGACGCCACCCGCCGGGTCGACGACGGTAGACTTCAACGCGGGCTTGCCCAACGGTTTTTCGCTGAACGGCGGGCTGGTCGCATCGTCGTCGCAATGGGGGTTCCTGAATTGGAATTATCTCGCGCCCGCAGGGGATAACAGCAAGTTCCTGGTAACGATGCCGAACACTACGACGACCCTGACCGCAGACCCGGCATTCGGATATGGCGGTATCGCACTCAACTGGGGCTCGATCGACAGCGCCAATGTACTGGATATCCTGGATATGGCAGGTCAGGTGATCGACCGGCTGACCGGGGTGGACGTGTCGGGAGGGCTGCTCGCCAGCAACAACCGCTATGTCACCTATCGACTCGACCCCGCCAACGGACAGGTGATCGGCGGCCTGCGCTTTTCATCGCCCGGCCTTCTCGGACATGCCTTTGAGGTAGACGACATCTCATTCTTCGGCGCGACTCCGGTCTCGGTGCCGGAGCCGGCGTCGATCGCGCTGTTTGGCGCGGGGCTCGCAGGGCTGGCCAGCGTTGTGCGCCGCCGTCGCCGGGCCATCTAAAACCGATGCCCTTGTCCAAGATGCGTCGTATCGGGACGCTCTGGTCCGTATCGGGACGCTGATCGCGTAGATCGGGTGTAGCGATGGCGCGTCTTATTGGCCATCACGCTGTTTAGATTGATATTCGGTATAAATCAGGGAGGCTGACATGGCTCGTATTGCGAAGATGATCGCCGTGGCGGGTATCGCCGCAGGTGTTTTGGTTTCGACCCCGGCGAACGCCACCGATCTGCTCGGCGGCCTTCTGGGTGGTCTTCTGGGTGGCGGCAGCAACAGCGGCACCACGACCACCGCACCGACCAAGGGCACCGTCACATCGGTTACCGGCGACCAGACGGCGGTGCGGTACGGCACGGCGACCGTCGACTTCAACGGTGCGGGCACCGGCGCAAACTATACGCAGAACGGCTTCTCGCTGCGTGGCACCGGCGTGCTTCAGACGGGCAATGTCAACGGCACCAGCGCGCCGCTGGGTGATGCGACCCAGTATCTGTCGGTCAACGGCGGCAAGACCGCGACCTTGCTGGCAACCGACTCGACCAAGCCGGGCTTCGAGAGCGTCAGCCTGTACTGGGGTTCGATCGACGCGTTCAATCTGTTGTCGATCCTCGATACCGCGGGCAACGTCATCGACAGCTTCTCGGGCAATTTCGTCGCGTCGCCGGGTTCGAACAGCGATCTGCCGTATAATGATCCCAAGTATAACCAGTATGTCACGTACACGCTGAACAGCCTGACCGGTCAAAAGATCGGTGGCCTGAAGTTCGCCAGTTCCACCGACGCGTTCGAGCTGGACAATGTAACCTTCTTCAACCGCGCGCCGACCTCGGTGCCGGAACCCGCCACGCTGACCCTGTTCGGCGCCGGCATCGGTGGTCTGGTCGCCGCATCGCGTCGTCGTCGCAAGAAGACCGCCTGATTTCAGGCATGATCGAAGGGACCGGTCGGCAGCGATCGGTCCGTCGGACGAAAAGGGGTGGCCTCGGCTGCCCCTTTTTTGTGCCCGGTGCCGGGGCCCCTCGATAAGAGCCGGACCAGCGACCCGCCCAGGCAGGGCGGTTTCGCACCCGAATGGTGGGCCACGGGTGTTCGGGCGTAGGGGTATCGTCCGGAAGGACGGCACCAGGCGCAGACGGGATGGTCCTGCGATCAGAGCCGTCCATGAAAAACCCCGCCCTCGCCGAAGCGAGAGCGGGGTATGGCGTGAACGGGCAATTCAGACGGTCGCGTTGTTCAGTGTCTCCATCTCACCCATCACCCGCGCCTTGCGGCCATAGACGAATTCGAACAGCGGGCTGGCCATCATCGTGGTCACGATCGCCATCAGCACCAGCATCGAGAACAGCGTGGGGCCGATAATGCCCTTTTGCAGTCCGATATTGATGATGATGAGCTCCATCAGGCCGCGCGAATTCATCAGCGCGCCGATCCCCATGGCGGTGCGGTTGTCTTCGCCGCACGCCCGCGCCGCCAGATAGCAGGCCCCGAACTTGGCGGCGATCGAAGCGGCCAGGATGCCGAGCGCGATCAGCAGCAGCGGCAGCGAGTTGACCATGTCCATCCGCGTGTTCAACCCCGAATAGGTGAAGAACATGGGCAGCAGCAGGACGACGGCCAGCGGCTCAACCTTCCTCTTCAACTCCGCGACGAACAGGCCGCGTGGCATGAAGACGCCCAGGATGAAGCCGCCGAAAATGCCGTGCACGCCGATCGCATCCATGATGAAGGCCGACAGGCAGAAGGCCATGAGCGTGATCGCCAGCACGTTGGTCGACATCTCGCCCTTCGCCTCGACCGCGCGGCCGAGCGGCGCAAGCAGGCGGCGGCCGAACAGGATCAGGAAGCCGACATAGATCACCGCCCCGCCGATCGCCAGGATGGCGACGCCGCTGCCGCCGCCGAAGGTCGCCAGCACGATGGCGAGCACGCACCAGGACGCGGCATCGTCGAACGCCCCCGCCGCCAGCGACAGCGTGCCGAGCGGACTGTTCGCCAGTCCACGCTCGTTGATGATCCGCGCCAGCATCGGAAAGGCAGTCAGCGCGATGCACGCCCCCAGGAACAAGGTCGCATTGGCCTGGCTGATCCCCACCGCGAACAGACCCGGCACGGTCAGCAATAACGGCGTGATCGCCACCGCGATGAGGAAGGGCGCGATCACGCCCGAGGCGGACACCGCCATCGCGCTCTTGGCCTTGGACTGGAAATGATCCAGCCGCAGGGTCAGGCCGACGAGGAACATGTAGAGCGCCACGCCGAGTTGTGCGCCCGCATACAGGACGTTGCGCGTCTCCTTGGGAAAGATCGCCCCCTGCAGATCGGGGAAGAACAGGCCAAGCAGCGAGGGGCCAAGCACGACGCCCGCGATCATCTCGCCGACGACCGGCGGCTGGGCCAGGAAACGCTGTCCGGCCCAACTGACCACGCGACAGGCCAGCAGGATTACCGCCAGTTGCAGGAAGAAATGGATGCTGTAGTCGCCGGGCACATAGCTGGCCGCCGCCCCCGCGGTCGCGGGCCCGTGCGGTGACAACATGCCACCGGCCGTCTTCCAGAAACTGTCGATCGCGTCATTCATTGATGGCGTCCCCCCTTGGATGCTGGTCGTTCGCGCGACCGGCGCCACGATAGCGACGGCAAGTCGCATCGTCTTGCAACGGGAATTTCGTGGGCACCGACGGATTTCCCCGCGCCCCTCGCTTAGTGTGTTTTGGATGCTACAAGGTAGGTACGTGCCTACATAACGGATGTGGGCCGCATCCGGTTTCGGGCGATATGAAGACGCTGACCAGTCGAGAATTCAATCAGGATGTCAGCCGTGCCAAGCGGCTGGCGCGAGTCGAGCCGGTGGTCATTACCGATCGCGGGCGGCCGACCCATGTGCTGCTGGGCATCGGCGCGTTTCGGCAACTGGCCGGACAGACCGAGAGCATCGTCGATCTGCTCGCCATGCCCGAGGAGGCCGCAACCGCGCTCGCCGGGCGGCGCGACTGGAATCGGACGCGCTGATGTATCTGCTGGATGCCGGGGTGGTCGCCGAATTGCGTGGGGCGCGGGGCGGCGGTGCCGATCCGGGGCTGGTCGACTGGGCGATGGGCGTGCCGCGTCACGAGCTGTTCCTGTCGGCGGTTTCGCTGCTCGATCTTCAGGAGGAGACGCCGCCGCGCAAGGGCAGCGAGGCGGGGGACTGGATCGCCGACCGGGTGTTGCCTGCCTTTGAGGGGCGGATCCTGCCGGTCGACACGGCGGTCGTGCGGCGCTCGGCGGGGCTGGGTTATGCGCAGACCCGCGATGCGCTGCTGGTGGCGACGGCGCTGGTCCATGGGTTGACCCTCGTCACGCGGCACGTCGCGGCGCACAAGGTCGGGCGGCCCAAGCTGTTCTGCCCCTGGGGCTTCGTGCCCGAGGCGGTGGGCGAGGATTGGCGACAGGCCACTCGGGGCGGATCGCCGTGGTTCCGCAATCTGTTCGTGAGGATGTGAGCGTGACGGAGGGCAAATCCATCCTGATCGTCGGCGGCGGTACGGCGGGCTGGCTGACCGCCGCCTATCTCGCGCGCTTCCTGGGCGATCGGCCGGGCGTTACGATCACTTTGCTGGAAGCGCCCGAGATCGGGCCGATCGGGGTGGGCGAGGGGGCCTTTCCGACTATCCGCAACACCCTGCGCTTTCTGGGGATCGACGAGGGGCGGTTCATTCGCGCGGCGGGGGCGACCTTCAAACAGGGTATCCGCTTCGACGACTGGGGCCATGCTCCTGAGGTGAGGCGGCGCCATCGGTATTGGCATCCGTTCGATCCGCCCTTTCAGGCCGATGGCGTCGATCTGGTCGCACACTGGCTGGCCCAGGATCCCGCGACGCGCCGTCCTTTTGCCGAGGCGGTGACGATCCAGCACCGCGTGGCGACGGCCGGGCGCGGGCCCAAATCGGCGGGCGAGGGCGCGTTCGACGGGCCGCTGAGCTATGCCTATCATTTCGACGCGCATCGGCTGGTCGCGCTGCTGGCCGATCATGCGGGGGCGCTGGGCGTTCGCCATCTGCCCGGCCGGATGACCGGCGCGACGGTCGGCGAGGACGGGCGGATCGATCAGGTGCGGACCGATCGGCAAGGCGTGCTGACCGCCGACCTCTATGTCGATTGCACCGGTCAACGGGCCGAGCTGATCGAGGGCGTGCTGGGCGAGCGGTTGGTGTCGGTGCGCGACCAGTTGTTCACCAATCGCGCGCTGGCGTGCCGGGCGGCGCATGACGGCGAGGGCGAGACGGCCCTCCAGACCATGACCATCGCGACCGCGCATTCGGCGGGCTGGACCTGGGATATCGGCCTGGCCGAGGGGCGTGGGATCGGCACCGTCTATTCGGATGCGCATATGGATGACGATGCGGCGCTGGCCACGCTGGCGGCCTATCTCGGCCGCGATGCGGACACGCTCGAGCCGCGATTATTGTCCTTCGAACCCGGATATCGGCGGCGGCCATGGATTGGCAATTGCGTCGCGATCGGCTTGGCGGGTGGTTTTCTCGAGCCGCTGGAGTCGACCGGGATCGTCCTGATCGAGGCGGCGGTGGCGATGCTGGCAGAGATGTTCCCGCATCACGGCCCCATCGCGGCCCCCGCCGCGCGGTTCAACATGCTGATGACCGCGCGGTATCGGACGATCGCGGACTTTCTGAAGCTGCATTATTGCCTCAGCCGTCGCGACGAGCCCTTCTGGCAGGATAATGGCGATCCCGGTTCGATCTCGGAGCGGTTGCGCGACCTGCTGGCGCAGTGGCGCTATCGTCCGCCGGGGCGGTTCGATTTCACGCTGGATGTCGAGAGCTTCGCCTATTTCAACTATCAATATATCCTGTACGGCATGGGTTTCGCCGATGGAGATCGCGCGCCCGCCGGTTCGTCGACCGAGGCCGAGCGGCTGTTTCGCAAGCTGAGGGTGTTCGGCGATCGGGCCGTGGCGGATCTGCCGAGCCATGGCGAACTGATCGCGGCAATGCGGGGTTAGAGTCGAATTCGATCGAGTTTATACGGATAGCCCCTCCTCTTCAGGGGAGGGGTTGGGGTGGGGCGTCTCCGCAAGGATCAGCGCTCGTGGAAAGGCCCCACCCCCAAGCCCCTCCCCTGGAGGGGGAGGGGAGCAAAGCTGATCGATTTCGACCCTAGATGAATCTTGTTCCTCCCCTTACAGGGGAGGAACAGAAGGTCAGGCAATCGCGGGCAGCTTATCCAGATGCTTCTCCAGCGTCAGCGGATAGTCGCGGATGCGCACGCCCGTTGCGTTGTAGACCGCGTTCGCCACCGCCGCGCCGACGCCGCAGAGGCCCAGTTCGCCCACGCCCTTGGCCTTCATTGGGTTGGCCTTGTCGTCGGCTTCTTCCAGGAAGACCACCTCCTGGTGCGGGATGTCGGCATGGACCGGGACTTCATAGCCCGCCAGGTCGTGGTTCACGAAGAAGCCGAAGCGCTTGTCGACCGCCAGTTCCTCCATCAGGGCCGAGCCGACGCCCATCGTCATCGCCCCGATCACCTGGCTGCGCGCCGCGGTGGGATTCAGGATACGACCCGCCGCGCAAACCGCGAGCATCCGCCGCAGCCGGGTGACGCCGGTATAGGCGTCGACCCCGACCTCGACGAAATGCGCACCGAAGGTCGACAGCTGATAGGTCTTGTCGAGCGTCCCGAACTCGATCTTGTCTTCGGCGGTCAGCGCACCGGCTGAGGCCGCCTCGCGCAGGGACACCGACCGGTTGCCGCCCGACACCTTGCCGTCGGCAAAGGTCAGGTCGGCCGAGTTGAAGCCCAACCGCTGCGCCACCGCCTCGCGCAGCTTGACGCAGGCGGCATAGACGCCCGCCGTTGCATTGGCCGCGCCGAACTGTCCGCCCGATCCGGCCGATACCGGATAGTCGCTGTCGCCCAGCCGGACATCGACCGCGTCCATCGGCACGCCCATCATCTCGGCGGCGGTCTGGGCGATGATCGTGTAGCTGCCGGTGCCGATATCGGTCATGTCGGTCTCGACCAGCACGCGCCCGTCCTTGCCCAGCGTGACCCGCGCGCCCGACTTCATGTTCATATGGTTGCGAAAGGCCGAGGCGACGCCCATGCCGACCAGCCAGCGTCCGTCGCGGACCTGGGCCGGTTTGGCGCTCCGCTGCGCCCAGCCGAAACGCTGCGCGCCTTCTTCCAGGCAGCGGACGAGCTGGCGCTGCGAAAAGCGGCGTTCGGGCTTTTCGGGATCGACCTGGGTGTCGTTCTTCACGCGGAAGGCGACCGGGTCCATACCCAGCTTCTCGGCCATCTCGTCCATTGCGATCTCGAGCGCCATCATGCCCGGCGCCTCGCCCGGCGCGCGCATCGCATTGCCTTCCGGCAGGTTCAGGACCGCAAGCCGCATCGAGGTCAGCCGGTTGGGCCCGGCATAGAGCAGCTTGGTCTGGTTGACCGCTGTCTCGGGACCGCCGCCGGGCAGATCGCCCGATCCGCTTTCATGCGCAATGGCTTGGATCGCGCCGTCTTTGGTCGCGCCGATACGGATACGCTGAGTCGTCGCGGGGCGGTGGGTGGAGTTGTTCGCCATCAGCGGCCGCTGCATCGCGACCTTGACCGGTCGCCCGACCGCCTTCGCGCCCAGCGCCGCCATGACGGCATCGGCGCGCAGGAACAGCTTGCCGCCGAAACCACCGCCGACATAGGGCGAGATCAGCCGGACCTTTTCCTTCGGAAGGCCCAGCGTCTTGGCCAGGTCGCCACGACCCCAGGCGATCATCTGGTTCGACGTCCAGACGGTCAGTTCGTCGCCCTGCCACGATGCGATCGAGGCAAAGGGCTCCATCATCGCATGGCTGTGGTCGGGGGTGGTGTAGGTCGCATCGACCTGCACCGGTGCGGCCGAAAACGCCGATTCGAACGTCCCCGTCCGGTCTTCCTTGCCCGGCTTGCCTTCCTCGGCACCGGCCAACGGCGCGGACTTCAGCGCGGCGTCCAGGTCATACTGGCCCTTGGCGCGCTCATAGTCGATGCGGACCAGCCCGGCGGCGGCGCGCGCCTGTTCGAAGGTTTCGGCGACGACGATGGCGACCGCCTGATGATAATGGTCGACATCGGGTCCGGCGAGTAGCTTGACCGTGTTGAAATTGCCTTTGCCCAACGGCCCCGCCTCGTTGGCGGTGACGATGCCCAGCACGCCCGGCGCGCCGCGCGCATCGTCCAGGTTCATCGACCGGATACGGCCCTTGGCGATCGCCGCACCGATGATCCAGCCATAGGCGGCATTGGGCGCCTCGGCATGATGTTCATAGGCATAGGGGGCCATGCCGGTCGTCTTGCGCGGGCCGTCGATGCGGTCGTGCGGGCGACCGACCACGGTCATGCGGTCGATGGGATTGGTGCCCGCGGGCTCGGTGAACTTCATGCGGTCCTCGCCTGGCTGATCGCCGCCGCCAGCGTCCGTTCGACGAGCGGCACCTTATATGCGTTATCCGAAGTGGGGCGGGCATCGGCCAACAGCCGGGCCGTCACCGCCTTCGCCCCCTGCGGCATGGCGGCCTCCGCCGCCTCGACCCGCCACGGCTTGTGCGCCACGCCACCGACCGCGACGCGGCCCGTACCGTCCTTCTGGATCACAGCCGCGACCGAGACGAGCGCGAAGGCATAGGAAGCGCGGTCACGCACCTTTTCATAGATATGCGTGCCGCCGATCGGACGCGGCAGGGTGACCGCGGTGATCAGCTCGCCCGGTTGCAGCGCGGTTTCGATATGCGGGGTGTTGCCCGGCAGACGGTGGAAGTCGGCGATCGGAATGGCGCGGGTCTGGCCTTCCGGGTTCACCGTCTCGACCACCGCGTCCAGCACCCGCAGGGCGACGTTCATGTCGCTGGGGTTGGTGGCGATGCAGTCGCTGCTGATGCCGACGACCGCCAACTGGCGCGAATAACCGCCGATCGCGCTGCACCCCGAACCCGGCTTGCGCTTGTTGCAGGCCATGTTGGTATCGTAGAAATAGGGGCAGCGGGTCCGCTGGAGCAGGTTGCCCGCCGTCGTCGCCTTGTTGCGCAGCTGCCCGCTCGCCCCGGCCACGATCGCGCGCGACAGCACCCCGTAATCGCGGCGTACCCGCTCATCGGCGGCCAGCATGGTGTTGCTGACGAAGGCGCCGATGCGAAGGCCGCCTTCCTTGGCCTTGTCGATGCGGTTCAGGCCCACGTCCTGCACGTCTATCAGATGGGTCGGTGTCTCGACCTCGATCTTCATCAGGTCGAGCAGGTTGGTGCCGCCCGCCAGAAACTTCGCGCCGGGCTTGGTCGCGGCGCGGGCGGCGGACACCGCGTCATGGGCGCGTTCATAGGTGAAGGGCTTCATGCCTTAACTCCCGCGACGTCCGCCATGGCGTCGGCGATGTTCGAATAGGCTCCGCAGCGACAGATGTTGCCGCTCATCCGCTCGCGCATTTCCATGCCGGACGCCCGGGGTCTGGCGGTCAGGTCGGCCTGGACATGGCTGGGCACACCACGCTTGATCTCGTCGAGCACCGCCACCGCCGAGCAGATCTGGCCCGGCGTGCAATAGCCGCACTGATACCCGTCATGCCGGACGAAGGCGGCCTGCATCGGATGCAGCTTCTCGGGCGTGCCGAGCCCCTCGATCGTGGTGACGCTGTCGCCTTCGTGCTGAAGCGCCAGGCTGAGGCAGCTGTTGATCCGCTCGCCGTTCACCAGCACCGTACATGCGCCGCACTGACCGTGATCGCACCCCTTCTTGGTGCCGGTCAGATGCAGATGCTCGCGCAGCGTGTCGAGCAGGGTCGTGCGCGGGTCGATCGACAGGGTGCGGGACTGGCCGTTCACTTTCATGGTGACGGGCATGGCGGCGGCATCGGGCGGCATGGTGGTCTTTCGGCTTTGGGCGTCGACGGGGGCGGAGGCGGCCATGGCGGTCGCGGCACCGCCGACGATCATGCCCCGGCGCGACACCGAGAATTCACTATATTCGGCCAAAATCCCGGCTCCCTGTCACCTTTCCCGACCATCCTCCATAGCTATGCCCTCGCAAGCGCTGGCGCTCGAGCAAAGGGAGCCGTCATGGCGATGGTTTTGATGAAACGCCTGTCATGTCTTTTGGTGGCGGTAAATTTTATCCTGGGATAAATTTCCCGAGACAGGCCGATTCCGCGCGACGGAGCGGCGGTGACCTGATAGCGTCGTTCATCGCCGGATTGGGTTATGCAAGCGCTGGTGACTGAGAGACATTCGTGCTCCCGCTTGTCGCGCCGGAGCCGTCCCTATCGATACCGTCCCGCTGCCGCAGGTCCGCTGCGATCCCCGCTCCGTCAATGCCCCGTCGATCAGCATGTCCACAGTACGGACGCCGACCGTACGGACCCTGTCCATCAAAGGGCCGGTCATCATCACCCCCGGTGAGCGGAACCGCGCCTATCGCGCGCTGCTGGACGGGATACGTGTGGTCGAGGAGCGGATCGCGCCGCTCTGGACGACGCCCGCCGCCGCCCTATCGGAACGTCGGCGCACGGTGCGCGCCCGGGTGACTGCCAACGGCTTTCGCGAGCTCGACGTGCTGCTGGCGCATTGGGTGGGCATCGTGGCGATGCGTCCCGTCCGCATGGCCGAAATCGATTATTGGCGTGAGGCCGACACGGTCGTCGATGCGGGCGGCATGACCTTTACGAAGGCCGATATCCTGCGCATCGCGGACGAATATCGTCGCGCTGCACCACCTTCTTCGGATGCGGGTGGTTGCGATCTGGCGGCCTGATCCCCATATCCCTGTTGCTTTAGTCGCACATCGACGGTTTTTGGCGCCTGGCACGCCCTTCTTCCTTCTTTCCCTGCAGTCGAGGCCCCATTGGGTCTGCTGATCTCGGCCGACCCGTCATGCAAGGAAACAGGCTATGAGCCAGAACGGTACCGTCAAATTCTTCAATGCCGACAAGGGTTATGGTTTCATCACGCCGGACGCCGGTGGCACGGACGCGTTCGTTCATATCTCCGCCGTCGAGCGGGCTGGTATGATCACGCTCCAGCAGAACCAGCGCGTTGGCTATGAGCTGGAAGAAGACCGGCGCGGCAAGATGGCGGCGGTGAACCTTCAGCCCGTCGACTGATCTCGTGTCGCGGCGGGGCAGCACCGGTTCGTCCGGCGGCGCCCCGCTGCCACCTGATCCTGTTGGCCTGTTTATCCGATGAAAGGCGTAACCATGCGCGATTCCGAAATCTTCGACCAACGGGCCACAGACTGTCGTGATCAGGCGGCAACCACCGATCTTGCCAATGTCCGCGAACGCTGCCTGCGTTCCGAGGCCGCCTGGGCGGCCATGGCGCAGCGTTCGCGCCGCACCGAAGCCGCACGTGATGCCCGTTCGCACACCGACACCTCGCCGCTGGTCGACACGGTGACGGAGACCGTGCAGGCGGCCTGAGCCGGATCAAGGTGGGTTGCTGCGTTAAAGGCCGTCCCATCGAAAACGGCCTTTAGACAACATCTTGTTGAATAGTCTTGTGAGGTTGACGCAAATAGCTTGGCCTTTATCGGCCTAGCTGTCGCCATCCGTCCCCGTTGCCGCCCGCCGCCATCGCGTGCACAGAGAGCGAAACGAGGGGGGAAGCGATGCGCCGGGCAATGACATGGGCGATATTGGCACTGGGATGGGCCACGCCGCTGGCGGCGCAGTCTAGCCAAGTGCCGCGGATCGCCAGCAAGGCCGGGCGCCATGCCCTGATCGTCGATGGACGCCCCTTCCTGATGCTGGGCGCGCAGGTCAACAATTCCAGCAACTATGCCGCAGCCCTGCCACAGGTTTGGCCGACGCTGGACCGCATCCATGCCAACACGATCGAGATTCCCGTCGCGTGGCAGCAGATCGAGCCCGAAGAGGGCCGGTTCGACTTTTCCTTCGTCCAGACCCTGCTCGACCAGGCACGCGCGCATGACAAACGGGTGGTGCTGCTCTGGTTCGCGACCTGGAAGAATACCTCGCCCGGTTACACCCCCGATTGGGTCAAGCTGGACAATCGACGTTTTCCCCGGATGAAGACGCGTGACGGCAAGGACCATTATGCGCTGTCGCCGATGGCCCGCACCACGCTGGAGGCGGACAAGCGGGCGTTTGTCGCGCTGATGACCTATCTGCGCGATCATGACGGCCAGAACACCGTCATCATGGTCCAGCCGGAAAATGAGGTCGGCAGCTATCGCAACCCGCGCGATTTCTCGGACGAGGCACAGCGCCTGTTCGCACAGGCCGTGCCCGAGGCGCTGACCCGCAAGCTGGGCAAGTCGCGTGGCGACTGGCGGACGGTGTTCGGGGCGCAAGCGGACCGGGCTTTCAACACCTGGTACACCGCGCGCTATATCAACGAGATCGTGGCGGCGGGGAAGGCGGTCAAGCCGCTGCCCATGTACGTCAACGCCGCGTTGTCGGGCCCGTCCAATGTTCCCGACCCCGACGGGGTGGCCAGCGGCGGGCCGCAGCAGGACGTGCTCGACATCTGGAAGGCCGCCGCACCCGCGATCGATGCCGAGGCCCCCGATATCTATGACCGGGCCAGCGGCAATGTCGCCCTGTACCTCGACGCCTTTGCCCGCGCGGACAATCCGCTGCTGGTGCCCGAGATCGGTAATGGGCGCGAGTTCGCGCGCTATTTTTACGAAGCGCTGGGCCGTGGTGCGATCGGGTTCGCGCCGTTCGGCATGGATGACACCGGCTTCTTCAACTATCCGCTGGGTGCCCGAGCGCTGGACGCCGCGACGCTCGATGCCTTTGCCGGACCTTATGGTGCGGTTGCAGGCGTGATGCGCGATTGGGCGCAGGCGGCCTATGACCACCCGACCTGGGGTACGGCCAAGCCCGACGACGGCAGCGATCGCCAGACGGTGCTGGGCAACTGGCGCATCCGCGCGGAGTTCGGCCAGTGGCAGTTCGGCGAGAAAAGCTGGACGTGGCTCAAGTCCGATCCTGCGCCGTGGAAGGCCGAGCCGGTCGGCGGCATGGCCGTCGTCCAGCTGTCGCGTGACGAATTCCTGATGGTGGGCGATCACGTCCGCGCCCGTTTCGAGCCCGCGACATCCGATCCGCGCGCGATGATCGTCCGCGTCGAGGAAGGGCATTTCGCGCAAGGTCGCTGGGTGATGGATCGGGTGTGGAACGGCGACCAGACCGACTATGGCATCAACATCATCGACCGGCCGGTCGTGCTGAAGGTGGTGATGGGCCGCTATCGCTGAACGACGGGCAGGGTGAGGCGCATGACGGTCCCGCGATCCGCCTCACCCAGCGACAGCGTGCCGCCCGATCCCGCCAGCAACGCCCGCGCGATCGACAGGCCCAGCCCGGTGCCGCCGCTGGTGCGGCGCGAGGTGAAGAAGGGCTCGAAAATCCGGGCGCGGTCGCCGGGTGGGATACCGCCGCCATTGTCGATGACGCAGATGGCGACGGGATCGCCCGACGCGATGCGGATCGCGATGCTGTCGGCCCCCGCCTGAGCGGCGTTCTCGATCAGCGTGGTCAGTACGGCCTCCAGCGTTTCCGGTGCGATAACGGCGGCACTGGCGGGCGCGTCGGCCTCGACCGCGATGGACAGGCCTGCGCGGCGATGGGCGTCGGCCAGCTTCAACGCGACCCCGACGACATCGCTTTCCTCGTCCGCCGCGACCGTCATGTCCGCCCGCGCCAGATCGAGCAGCCGTGAGACGAGCAGGGTCAACCGCCCGGCATCGGCATCGGCATTGGCCAGGAACCGGCGGCGCTCGGCGTCGGACATCGTCGCCCCATGATCCTGGAGCAGTTCGATCGCGCCGCGAATACCGGTCAGCGGCGTCTTGAATTCATGGCTGACCGCATAGGCGAAGTTGCGCAGGTAGAGCGATCGCGCCTCGATCGCCTCGGCCATGGCGGCGAAGTCCCGGTAGAGGTCCTGGATCTCGATCGCGGCGGTCGCGGGGATGGCGGGCACCGCGCCGCGCCCGGCCGCCACGTCGCGCGCGGCCCCCTGCAACTCCTCGATTGGGCGGGCGATGCCGCGCGATAGCAGGCCCGAGAGCAGGATCAGCACCCCCAGGATGCTCAGGATGCCGATGACGATCTTGCCCCAGTCCTGATACAGGCCGACGAACAGCGACCGCGCCGATCGCGAGAGCAGCAGGACACCGACGACGCGGCCGTCGACCAGGATCGGTCGCGCGTGATGCACGCGCGTCGCGGCGGCACGGGAAAGCCAGTCGAAGCGGTAGATCGCCCGGTAGCGGGCATCGCGGCGCAGGACGGTGCGCGGCAGCCCGCTCAGCGCGGCGGCCACTTCGGGCAGTGCGCGATAATCGCCACGCAGCGCCGAGCCAGTGACGATGCGCCCATCGCGGTCGAGCAGGACGATCGACGCCAGCGTAGTCTGCCGCGTCGCCGCCAGCACGGGTCCCAGGCGTGCGACGGCGGCCAGTGCATCCGGCGCGGCCCCGGTTGCGGGCTGCGGTCGCGGGCGTTCGGGCAGGATCGGCGTGGCGTTCAGGTCGACGGCCGTCGCGACCGCCCCGCCATAGGGTCCGCCGCTCTCCGCCACGATGTGCGTCACGGGTCGTCCCGGCGGCGCGGCGGGCCATAAGGCGGTGGCGCTGGCGGCGAGAGCGGCCCCTTGCGCCACCAGTTCCACCTCGGTCTGGCGGACCAGTGTATTCTCATAGACCCGCAAGGCGACCGCGCCGACACCGGGGAGGGCCGCGACCAGGAAGAAGCTGGCGAAGAGATAGGTGCGCAGCGACAGGCGCGGCCAGTGGCGCTTGGCCCAGGCCTTGGCCCAAAGCGTCGCTCGCCCGATCACGCCGCCGCGCCGCCGCACGCCCCCAGCCGATATCCGATCCCGGCCCGCGTCTCGATCAGGTCGGTGCCGCCCCACTCGGCGAATTTGGCGCGCAAGTTGCGGATATGGCTGTCGATCGTCCGGTCGGTGACGGCGAAGCCGGGGCCGTGCAGTCGGTCGATGATCGCCTCGCGGCTGAACACCTTGGCGGGCATCACCGCCAGGGTGCGCAGGATCGAGAATTCGGTGACGGTCAGGGCGATGTCGACCCCCGCCCAGCGGGCCTGCCACCCCTCTATATCCAGGGTCAGGCGGCCATGCTGGATCAGCGATCCGGCGCTTTCCACCGTCGGCGGATGGGCATGGGTGCGACGCAGGATCGCCATGACCCGCGCGACCACTTCGCGCGGGGAGAAGGGTTTGACGACATAATCGTCTGCGCCCAGCTCTATGCCCAGCACGCGGTCGATCTCGTCGTCGCGCGACGACAGGAACAGGATCGGCGTGTCCCCGTCGCTGCGCAGGCGGCGACAGACCTCCAGCCCGTCCATGCGCGGCATGTTGATGTCCAGCACGACCAGATCGGGCTGGCGCGCGGCGACCTCGGCCAGCGCGGCCTCGCCATCGGCGGCCTCGATCGTGTCGAGCCCCGCCTTGCCGAGTGCGAAGACGAGCAGTTGGCGGATATTGGGATCGTCGTCGGCGACCAGGATCGTGCGGGGCATGGGGCACAGGATCACGGCCGGGGCCCGCTCGTCAACTTGAGCTGATCTTCCGCCGGATCGACCGGCCACGGCTCGCCGCCGCACAGACGCCGGGCAGGGGCCGGACGTACGCCGATCTGTTTCTCCGCCGCCGCCATCCGCCGGGCGTTGCGCCAGGTCCAGCTATGCCAGTCGGCCTGCTGGAACCGTGTGTCCTGCATGATCCGGGCGATGACGTAACCGGTCCGGTCGCGCAGGATCGGCCCCGCCGCCCGCCGTTCGAGCGTGATCAGCGGCAGCAGTGCGGATGGGCCCAGCCGGTCGAGATAGCAAAGGTCGATATCCTTCGCGCTGTGGGCATGGGCAACGTTCCAGCGGGCGGCGATCGCACCCAGGTCGCTGGCGCATCCGGCGGTCAGCACCACACCGGCCGCAAGCGCATTGGCGTTGACCAGCCACCGCGCCGATCGCCCGCGCAGCATCCGCCAGACGATCAGGACCAGCCCCAGCGCGACCAGCCCCATCCACGCGAGCGCCGCGATCCGCCATTCGCTGAGCGAGAAGGCGGCGATATAGTCGGTGGTGCGCAGGATGCTGGAGGCGACGAGCAGCAGGTTTTGCGCCACCCACAGCACGATCAGGCGGCGGACCAGCCGATCCCGCGACCGCCCGGCCAGCAGCACGAACCCGGCCGCCAGCAGGGCGGTGACGATCAGCGGATAGGCGCCGCGATGCGCATAATCGGCCAGCGTCACGCCGCGGGGCAGCGGCGCACCGCTCCACAGAAAGGCCAGGTCGAGCGTGTTCTGGACCGCGAAGATCAGGTTGAAAGTGACCAGCGACAGGACCAACGTCGGGCGCCCGATCTGTGGCCAGGCCGCTGCGCCGTTCCAGGTCACGAAGCCCGGCGGCAACAGGGTCCGGCGCGGACGCAGGCTCGACCAGACCATCACCAGGAAAACCAGCGAAAACAAGGCGCGGGCCAGCACATTGGAGAGGTCGGGGAAACGGATCGCGGCAAAGGCCTGTTCGATCAGGGGATTGGCCTGGGCGAACAGGGTCAGGAACAGCGCGCTGCCCAGAACCGGCACGACCAGCATCGCCGCCACCGCGACGGCGTGGCGTCCGGGTCGGCGGCGACGGACGCGGATGATGCGGGCGGCGTCGCGAAACGGCGCCGCGATGCTGCCGATGCCATGCATGGCCAGCCGTCCGGCCCAGTGCAGCGCATCGTCGAACCGACGCAGCGGCAACAGCGTCGCCATGCCGATCGACACCCCGAACAACAGCCATTTCAGCGGCCCGGGATCATCAACCAGCATCAGGCCGAACAGCACCGCCATCGCGATGGCACCTCGCGCGGCGCGGCTGGCCCGGACATCGGCGCGTAGCAGCAGCATGATCGTCCAGGCGATCGCGAAGCCGCCGAGCGTCCAGCCCGGCTCCTCGCCATAGAAAAACAGATGCGCCAGGGCGATCAGCGCGGCGGCGCCGATCAGCTTGGCGTGGAAGGTGAAGCGTCTGGATGTCGTGACGGTCATGCCGAACTCCCTTGTCGAGCGTGGCTATGCCGATGCGAGGTCGAGAGCAGGCGGTGGCCGCGCTGTGCATCCCGTGCGTAGTCGGTGCAGAAACGGTGCAGGCGCGGTCGCCCCCGAGGCGGCCGACTGGGCCCGACAATTCGCTTTGCTTCGGGGGATCAGCGGCTTAGCCTTCCACCTGACACCAATGTCATTGGGAAAACTTCATGCAGCGTCGCCAGTTTCTTGCCTCCGCCAGTCTTGCCGCCGTGACCTCCGCGCTGCCGCGTATCGCACAGGCGGCGAGCGGCTCGCAGGATGCGGCGTTGCGGGCGATGCTGGGCCGTTTCTTCTATGCGCGGCTGGAGGACAGTCCGGAACAGGCGACCTCGCTGGGGCTAGACGCGGGGCCGCGCGCTGCGCTGAAATCGCGGCTGGGCGATGCCTCGCGCGCCGGTGAGGCGCGCCAGTTCGCTCGCGCTAGGCAGGAGCGCGCGGCGCTGAAGACGATACCGCGCGATGCGTTGGGTGAGGCGGCGCGGCTCGATTACGATATCGTCGGCTATAGCCTGGACCGGGTGATCGCGGGTGAGCGGTTCGCCTACGGGGCCAGCGCGGGTCGGTACGCGCCCTATGTGCTCAGCCAGTTGTCGGGGGCGTATCGCGATGTCCCCGATTTCCTCGCGAGCCAGCACCGCGTGACCAACGCCGCCGATGCCGACGCCTATGTCGCGCGGGTCGAGGCGTTCGCGACCGCGATCGATGCCGAGACCGAACGCCAGCGGCAGGATGCGGGCAAGGGCGTCTTTGCCCCCGACTATATCCTCGACACCACGCTCAAGCAGTTGTCCGCCGTGCGCGACAAGGCCCCGGAGGCGACCGGACCCGCGACCGACCTGGCGGCCAAGCTGAAGGCCGCCAACCTGCCGCCCGAACGTGCCCAGGCGGTCGCCCGGCTGATGGCGGACAAGGTCTTTCCCGCGCTCGATCGGCAACGTGCCCTCGTGACCGAGTTGCGCGGCCGGGCGGTGCATGACGCGGGCGTCTGGCGGCTGCCGGACGGCGAGGCCTATTACACCGCCGCTGCCGCCGCCGCGACGACCACCGAAATGTCGGGCGACGAAATCCACCGGCTCGGCCTGGCGCAGGTGGCCGAGATCGGCGGGCGCATCGACGCCATCCTGAAGGCGCAGGGCATGAGCCAGGGCAGCGTCGGCGAACGGCTGGTCGCGCTCAACCAGCGCCCGGATCAGCTCTATCCGAACACTGATCCCGGCCGCGAGGCCTTGCTGGAACAGTTGCGCGGACAGGTCGCCGCCATGTCCCGCCGCCTGCCCGAACAATTCGCGGTCCTGCCCAAGGCCCCGGTCGAGATCCGCCGCGTGCCCGAGGCGATCCAGGCGGGCGCGCCGGGTGGCTATTACCAGTCGGCTTCGCTCGACGGGTCGCGGCCCGCGATCTACTTCATCAACCTGCGCGATACATTCGACCGGCCCAAATTCGGGTTGGCGACGCTGACCTATCACGAGGCGGTGCCGGGCCATCACCTTCAGGTCATGTCCGCGCTGGAAAGCAACGATATCCCCCTGATCCGCAGGCGCGGTTTCTATTCGGGCTATTCGGAGGGCTGGGCGCTCTATTCCGAGCAGCTGGCCGACGAGATGGGAATGTACGACGGCAATCCGCTCGGCCAGGTGGGGTATCTGCAATCGCTGTTGTTCCGCGCGACGCGGCTGGTCGTCGATTCCGGGATACACGCCAAGCGGTGGAGCCGCGAAAAGGCGACCGACTATCTGATCGCCACCACCGGCATCGCGCGCGGTCGCAGCCAGGGGGAGATCGACCGCTACACCGTCTGGCCGGGGCAGGCGTGCAGCTACAAGATCGGGCACACCGTCTGGACCCGCCTGCGTGACGAAGCCAGGGCCAAGGCCGGGGCGAAGTGGGACCCCAAGGTCTTCCACCGCGTCCTGACGTTAGGGGCGATGCCGCTCGACGTGCTGGAGCGGGTGGTGCGCGAACGGATGGTCTGAAGCCTGCGACAGGCGCGGGGCTTGGCCAAGAGCCTCCTGCCTCGCTAGGGTCGGGGCGGAGGATCGAACCGCATGACCATCACCCGCTCCCATCTCGCCGTCCTTGCCCTGTCGCTGGCGGCATTGTCCGCTGGCGGCCCGGCTGTCGCGGCCGATACGCCGGGCAAGGCCCTGGGCGACTGGACGCTGGCGCCCAGCGAAGACGGGCAGGGGTGCTTCCTGACCCGCGTCTATGACCGGCCAGGCGACACGACGCTGCTGCTCGGGCTGGACCGCGACGGGTTGAACCATCTGACCGTCCTGAACGCCAACTGGTCGATCAAGCCGAAGGAAAAGCTGTCGCTCGACTTCCGGCTGACCAGCGGCGGCTATCCCAAGCATTTCGCGGTCGGGCTGGAAGCGGACGGCAAGCGGGGCTTCGTCTCCAGCTTCGAGACGGCATTCCCGACCTATCTGGCGAAGTCGCAGCGGCTGGACATCGCGCGGGGCGATGTGCCCGTCGAACGACTGTCACTGGACGGCAGCGGCGCGGCGATCGCGGCCCTGCGCCAGTGCGTGGCGGCGCGCAAGATCGCCCCCGCCAAGCCGCCGCGCGCGAAGGATGCCGCCGATGACATTCCTCGCGATCCCTTTGCGAAACGCAGCGGCCGCAGCCGCTGATACCTGAACCTCGTCTTAACAGTTTTAAGTTGAAAAACAGTCAAGATGAACAAATCGACAGTAATCATTTGGTCGAATAACTGGCACGGTCGAACAGATTGGGGATTGTCGAACTTTTCCCGCTCCGCTTCGTTGTTGCGGTTGGTTAACGATTGAAAGAACTGTTATGACTGCTTTTGCATCCAAATCCGTGCTCACGCTCGTGACGCTCGCAGGGGCTGTCAGCCTTGGCGGGTGCGCGACGAAGTCCTTCGTGCGTGAACAGATCGCGCCGGTCAGCCAGCGGGTGGATGGACTCGAGCAGCGGCTCCAGCAGACTGACGGCACCGCCAAGGCGGCGCTGGCCGAGGCGCAGGCCGCATCGGGTCAGGCCCAAGCCAATGGCCAGCGGCTGGACCAGCTGGGCGGTCGCGTCGACGGTGTCGAACAGCGCCTGACCGTGCAGGAGCAGAAGCCCGCGCGTCGCCCGCGCAACTGATAGCGTAGGTCCCGGCGACCCCGGTCGCCGAATGTCATGCCGGTTCCTCTCCCTTGTTTGGGGGAGGGGCTGGCCTTTTGCTTGAGTATGCCGCTGCGATGATATTCCTGCCCCGATGAAATTCCTGATCCTGTCGCTGGCGGCCCTGGCCCTGCTGGCTCCCTCGATGGTCGAGGCACGTCCCGCCCAACCCGCCAAGGCCACCGCGCGTAAGGTCGCCGCGAAGGCCAAGGCCAAGGCCAAGCCCAAGCCCAAGCCGGGGCCCATCGTCGCTCCCGATCCGGTTCTGACCCCGTCACCGGCGGCGCAGCGGGTGATCGACTGGGTATCCGGGGCAAAGGACAATCGCAGTCTGCCCTGGGCGGTGGTCGACAAGGTAAATGCCACCCTGTTCCTCTTCGCTCCCGACGGCACCCAGCAGGCAGCAGTACCCGTCCTGATCGGCATCATGCCGGGCGACGAAGCCAGCCCCGGTGTCGGCACCAAGACACTGGCCTCGCTCGGCCCGGCCGAGAAGACGACCCCCGCCGGGCGCTATCTGGCCAAGTTCGGCCTGCCGGTGGCGGGGCAGCGGGTATTGTGGGTCGACTATGCGACATCGGTCGCGCTCCATCCGATCCCCAAGGACTCGGGCGCGCGCGAGAAGCGGCGCGAGCGGATGCTGTCGCCGACGCCCGACGACAATCGCATCACCTTTGGCTGCATCAACGTGCCCCAGGCCTTCTACGCCCGGCAATTGCGGCCGACGTTCCGCAAGAAGGGCGGCTATGTCTATATCCTGCCCGACACCCGGCCGATCGAGGAGGTGTTTCCCCGCCTGAGGACACAGCTGACCGGCTAGAGTGGGATGGCGTCAGATTGATTCGAGCCGAGCCCCTCCCCTTCAGGGGAGGGGTTGGGGTGGGGCCTCATCACAGGCTTTGGACTTGCGGAAGTGCCCCACCCCCGGCCCCTCCCCTGAAGGGGAGGGGTGGATCAAGCCTATGTCGATCCGCCCTAGAGAGGCTTGCCCATGCGGATCAGGGGAACACGAACCCCCTGAACCGGGGCGGACCGGATCGATTCGATCGGCGTATAGCCGCAGGCGCGGTAGAGCGGCTCGCCCGCCAGGGTCGCCATCATCTCCGCCGCCGTGAAGCCCGCTTCACGGGCCGCCGCCTCGCACCGTTTGAGGATGGCGCGGCCCAGGCCCTGTCGCGCGAAGGCCGGGTCGACATACATCGCCCGGATACGCGCCGGGTCGGTCGCGGGATCGAGCATCGCGGCGTCGCGCAGGCCATGGCTGTGGTCGCCGCCATAGAGTGTCGCCCGCGCGCTCCACCCGCCACAAGCCGCGAGCCGCCCGTCCCGCTCGGCCAACAGGTAGGTGCCGTCGGCGATCAACTGTGTATCCAGTCCCATGACGGATCGGCTGGCGATGATTTCGTCCGTCGACAGAAAATCCTGCTGCAACACCGAAATGGCACGTTCCATCAACAGCGAGATGGCGGGAATGTCGGCGGCGTCGGCCCAGCGAAAACTCAACATCGCACCTTTTCGGGGCAATTTTCCACGCTCGTCAATGACGATGACGTGAACAGTTACAATCGACACCACCGATTTGCTGGGATAAGCCGGTGGGATGGCAGACATTCCTCAGACCCCGCTGCTCGACACGGTACACACCCCCGACGACCTGCGTCGGTTGGCCCCCGAACAGCTGCGGCAGCTCGCCGACGAATTGCGGACCGAGACGATCTCGGCGGTCGGCACCACCGGCGGTCATCTCGGCTCGGGGCTGGGGGTCGTCGAACTGACGGTCGCCCTCCATTATGTCTTCAACACGCCCGACGACCGGCTGATCTGGGACGTCGGCCATCAATGCTATCCGCACAAGATCCTGACCGGGCGGCGTGAGCGTATCCGCACCATCCGCCAGGGCGGCGGCCTGTCGGGCTTCACCAAGCGTTCGGAAAGCGAATACGACCCGTTCGGCGCGGCGCACAGCTCGACCTCGATCTCGGCCGCGCTCGGCTTTGCGGTCGCCAACAAGCTGGCGGGGACGCCGGGCAAGGGCATCGCCGTGATCGGCGACGGCGCGATGTCGGCTGGCATGGCCTATGAGGCGATGAACAATGCCGAGCAGGCGGGCAATCGCCTGGTCGTGATCCTGAACGACAACGACATGTCGATCGCCCCCCCGGTGGGCGGCCTGTCGGCGTACCTGTCGCGCATGGTGTCGAGCCGCGAGTTCCTGGGGGTGCGCGACGTGCTCAAGAAGCTCGCCAAGCGCTTCCCGCGCCCCATCCAGAAGGCGGCGCAGAAGACCGACGAGTTCGCGCGCGGCATGACCATGGGCGGCACGCTGTTCGAGGAACTGGGCTTTTATTATGTCGGCCCGATCGACGGCCACAATCTCGACCATCTGATCCCGGTGCTGGAGAATGTCCGCGACGCTGAGCAGGGCCCGATCCTGATCCATGTCGTCACCAAGAAGGGCAAGGGCTATGCCCCGGCCGAGGCGGCGGCGGACAAATATCACGGCGTCCAGAAGTTCGACGTGATCACCGGCACCCAGGCCAAGGCGCCGCCGGGCCCGCCCGCGTACCAGAACGTCTTCGGCGAAGCGCTGGCCAAGGAAGCCGATAGCGATCCGCGCATCTGTGCCATCACCGCGGCGATGCCCTCGGGCACCGGGCTCGATCGCTTCGCGCAGACTCACCCCGAGCGATTCTTCGACGTGGGCATTGCCGAGCAGCATGCCGTGACCTTCGCGGCGGGCCTGGCGGCGCAGGGGATGCGGCCCTTCTGCGCCATCTATTCGACCTTCCTCCAGCGCGCCTATGACCAGGTGGTCCATGACGTCGCGATCCAGAACCTGCCGGTCCGCTTCGCGATCGACCGCGCCGGGCTGGTCGGTGCCGACGGCGCGACCCATGCGGGGTCGTTCGACGTCACCTATCTGGCCAGCCTGCCCAACATGGTCGTGATGGCCGCCGCCGACGAGGCGGAGCTGGTCCATATGGTCCATACCTGCGTCAACCACGACTCCGGCCCGATCGCGGTGCGCTATCCGCGTGGTAACGGCGTCGGCGTGGCGCTGCCCGAGACCGCCCAGTTGCTCGAGATCGGCAAGGGGCGCGTCGTGCGCGAGGGCAAGAAGGTCGCGATCCTGTCGCTCGGCACCCGCCTGGCCGAGGCGCTGCGCGCCGCCGACACGCTGGAGGCCAAGGGGCTGTCGACCTCGGTCGCCGACCTGCGCTTCGCCAAGCCGCTCGACGAAGCGCTGATCCGCCGGATGCTGACCACGCATGAAGTGGCGGTGACGATCGAGGAGAATGCCATCGGTGGCCTGGGCGCGCATGTCCTGACCATGGCATCGGACGAAGGGCTGATCGACGGCGGCCTCAAGCTGCGCACGATGCGCCTGCCCGATGTCTTCCAGGACCAGGACAAGCCCGAGGTGCAGTACGCCCAGGCCGGGCTAGATGCCGATGCGATCGTCGAGACGGTGCTGAAGGCGCTGCGCCACAACAGCGCGAGCGTCACGGAAGGCGCGCGCGCGTGATCCGTGGCTGGACCGCCGTCATCGTCTTTACGGCGCTGGCGGTGGTCATGATGGTCGGTGTGAATGTGCGAATGTGGCGGCGGATGAAGGCCGCTACATTAGCGGCGAAGGTCGAGGCGGAGCGGGAGGATGCCGGCGTGAGCGACCCTGTAGATACGGTCGATACCGCCGAGCCTAACCCCAACCTCCGTTCAGCCTGAGCGAAGTCGAAGGCCACGGGATTATCTTAGCTAGAATCTGTTCCCCGGCGAAGGCCGGGGTCCAGTTGCCACTTCAATGAGACTTCGCTGCTAATCCGCCGGGGAGGGTCTCCGACGAGCCGTCTCGATCCGCTCTCTCGTTCACCGAAACTGGGCCCCGGCCTTCGCCGGGGAACGCCATGTGTAAGGGTTTCCCTTGGCCTGCGACTTCGCTCAGGCTGAACGGGGGGGGCTGAACGAGATCTTGTAGGTAATGCCTCCCCATCTCCGTTCACGCTGAGCGAAGTCGAAGCGCACGCGCCAACCTCACCGCCCCAGATAATGCGCCTGCGCCGCGTCGGTCGCATTCACCGCCAGCACCGCGCGCGCCTCGCTCGGCGGCAGCGGCCCCGAGGGCGTCGGCCTGTCCATGCCGCTCGCCGCGATCACCCGGCCGAGCAGTTCCTGTCCCTCCTGCCACCAGCCCAGACCGCTGGCGGCATTGATATGCCCCTGCTGCCCGGCATCGACGAAATGGCTGCCCCAGTCGACCGCCAGGCTGTGCGCGCGTTCGATCGAGATCCATGGATCGTCCTGGCTGGCGACCAGGATCGACGGGAAGGGCAGCGGCGTGCGTGGGCTGGGCGCAAAGCCCTTGAGCGTGTCCGGCGCATCGGGCCGATCGACATCGGCGGGTGCGACCAGCAGCGCCCCCGCGACCGGCCAGCCATAGGGTTGCGGCGACAATTCGGCCCACCACGCCACCGCCAGGCAGCCCAGCGAATGCGCGGCCAGGATCACCGGCGCCTGCGCCTGCCGGATCGCCTGGTCAAGCCGCGTGACCCAGGCATTGCGATGCGGGGTCGACCACATGCCGAGTTCGACGCGGATCGTGTCGGGGCGCGCCTCTTCCCACAGGCTCTGCCAGTGCGAGCGGCCCGAGCCGCCCAGCCCGGGTACGGTGAGGACCGTGGGTTTGCGGGCCTCATAGGATGCGAACGAACCCATATGGCATCTCCTCGAATGGGGTCGGGACGACTCCCGATCCTTGCCCTCAAGATATTCCTACTAAAAAGATAGGCAATAGGGATCGCGTCCAGCGGAACACGACTTGCGACGGACCGAGCCGGGGGGTAGGGGCGGGGCATGGCCAAGCTGCGTGTCGACCAGATGCTCGTGGACCGCGGACTCGTGGAATCCCGTTCGCGCGCGCAGGCGCTGATCATGGCGGGGCTCGTTTTTTCCGGCGAGACCAAGATCGCGAAGCCCGGCCAGCAGCTGGCCGAGGATGTCGCGCTCGACGTGCGCGGGCGCGATCATCCCTGGGTCTCGCGCGGCGGCATCAAGCTGGCGCACGGCCTTGCGCATTTCGGCTGGGACGTGACCGGGGCGGTCGCCATCGACGTGGGCAGCTCGACCGGCGGCTTTACCGACGTGCTGCTGCAAAACGGCGCGGCGCGCGTCTATGCTGTGGACAGCGGCACGAACCAGCTCGCCTGGTCGCTGCGCCAGGACCCGCGCGTAATTGTGCATGAACAGACCAGCGCGCGCATCCTGACCGAGGCGCATATCCCCGAGCCGGTCGATATCGTCGTCTGCGATGCCAGCTTCATCGGCCTGGCCAAGGTGCTGGAGCGGCCGCTGACCTTTGCCGCGCCCGGCGCGCGCCTGCTGGCGCTCATCAAGCCGCAGTTCGAGGCAGGACGCGAAGAGGTTGGCAAGGGCGGCGTCGTCCGCGACGCGAGCGTGCATCAGCGGGTCTGCGACCAGGTCGTCGCCTGGCTGATCGACGGCGGCTGGACCGTCGCCGGGGTCGTGCCGAGCCCGATTACCGGCCCGGAGGGCAATATCGAGTTTCTGGTGGCCGCATCCCGAAATTGAACGGGACGGGGTAGGATAACGTTCACCTTGTCCGTTTACGGCATCCCGTCACTCGGGCAGACCGGCGGGCATCATGGCGAAAGAGAGACGAGTGGGTACGATCGCGTCGAAGGGTCAGTTGCGCATATCTTTCCTGCGCTGGGCGATCGTCATCGTGCCGCTGATCCTGCTCTTGGGCTTTGCGTCAGGGCGGGTGGTGCCCTCCGGCAGCGAGAATAGCTGGTATGTCGCCCTGACCAAGCCCGAGCTGAACCCGCCGGGCTGGGTCTTTCCGGTGATGTGGACGACACTCTACATTCTGATCGGACTGGCGCTGGCGATGATCGTCCATGCGCGCGGTGCACGCGGGCGGGGCGTCGCGATCGGCCTGTTCGTCGCCCAGTTCGCGCTCAACCTGGCGTGGACACCGCTGTTCTTCGGCGCGCACCGGGTCGGCGCGGCGCTGTTCCTCATCGTCGCGATCCTGATCCTGTCGATCGTGACGACCATCGCCTTTTCGCGCATCCGCAAGGGCGCGGCCTGGCTGATGGTGCCGTATCTGGCCTGGCTGTCCTTTGCGGGCGTGCTGAACTGGCGGATCGACCAGCTCAATCCGGATGCGGAAAGGCTTGTGCCGGGCGCGCAGACCTCCCAAATGCTGTGAAACGATTTTCGGGAATTTGATATGCAGGCCGACAACAAGCTGTTCGACGATTTCGCCAAGGTGATGAACGGCCTGGCGGGCACCGTCGCCGGGATGGGGCGTGAGGCGGAGTCGAGCGCCCGCACCCGCGCGCGGGAGTGGATCGGTGGGCTCGATTTCGTCAGCCGTGAGGAATTCGAAGTCGCTAAGGCGATGGCCGTCGCCGCGCGTGATGAAGCCGATGCGCTGAAGGCCCGTCTGGATGCGCTGGAAGCGCGTCTGGCCGGGTCGACGACGGTCGGGTCCGAATCCTGACCGCTGACCTTTTATCGGTAGGGCTGTCCACGTCGGTGACGGGGACAGCTATCCACAGGAATCGGCCGGTCGCGGCTTGCGGCGGAACCCGGAGCGGTGCAACCTGCATCGGTCTGGGTTTGTTCGCAAAGGCCGGTTATGCTTGAATCGACCGATCATGAAGCCGATGACTCGGCCCCCATTGATATGCTGGAGGCGTATTTCGCCGCGCATGGATGGGAGCATGAGCGTCACGACGAGGAAATCGTCGCGACCGTCAAGGGCAGCTGGGCCAGCTACGAGTTGCGCGCGCTCTGGCGCGACGACGACAGCGTCCTGCAATTCCTGGCCTTTCCCGACATAAAAGTGACCGACGATCGCCGTTCCAGCATCTATGAGGCGCTGGCGCTGGTGAACGAGCAGCTGTGGATCGGTCATTTCGAACTATGGTCGAACAGCGGCATCCTGCTGTACCGCCACGCCGCGATGGTCGATGGTGGCGAGGAAGGCACTATCTCGCTCTCCGCGACCGAATTGCTGGTCGAATCGGCGATCGAGGAATGCGAACGTTTCTACCCCGTGTTCCAGTTCGTCCTGTGGGGCGGCAAGACCCCGCGCGAGGCGCTGGCCGCCGCCTTGATCGAGACGCAGGGCGAGGCCTGATATGAACGATGGGCGTTTCCCCGAGGGGCCGATCTGGCTCGTCGGGTGCGGCAATATGGCGGGGGCGATGCTGCGCCGCTGGCTGGCCGAGGGGCTCGACCCCGCCCAGGTCACGGTGATCACGCGCAGCGGGACGCGCGCGCCGGAAGGCGTCCGCTCGCTGACCGCGCTGCCGGTCGAGGAGGCGCCCGCGATCCTGATGCTGGGGTTCAAGCCGCAGCAGCTCGACGATATCGCCCCGACGCTGGCGCATCTGAACCCTGCGATCTTGCTGTCGATCCTGGCCGGTGTCGAGGTCCAAGCGCTGGCCGCGCGTATTCCGGCGGGCGCGGTGGTGCGGATGATGCCCAACCTGCCGGTCGCGATCGGGCAGGGCGTCACCGCGCTCTATACAGCTTCGGCCGACCCCATGGTTCGTGCGGCCGCCGACGCCCTTGCCCGTCCGCTGGGACTGGCCCCATGGGTGGAGGATGAAGCGCGGTTCGATGCGGTCACCGCCGTGGCGGGCTGTGGTCCGGCCTTCGTATTCCGCTTTGTCGACGCGCTGGCGCAAGCCGGTGTCGCATTGGGGTTGGACGCCGAGCTGGCGCAGCAACTGGCGCTGGCAACGGTCGACGGGGCAGGGGCCATGGCGATCCATGCCGATGCTTCGCCCGCCGTGCTGGCCGACCGCGTGGCCAGTCCGGGTGGTTCGACCCGCGAGGGGCTGAACGTGCTCGACGCGGGGGATGCCCTCAAGCGGCTGATGGCTGACACGGTCGCCGCGTCCGAGCGGCGCAACCGAGAGATGGCGCAAGCCGCGCGACGCTGATCGGCTGCTGGAGGCTTCAGCAAGCGGCCAAGAATAATTGATTTCGCGCGGAGGCGCAGAGAGCGCGGAGGTGCCGTGATTACGGCCCTGCGAGCCCTGCGGACGTGGCGTAGGCCGATCTTGAGTAGAGGGCATACGGAAAGACGAAGGGCCACACGACATAGATTCGTGAAGCTGCTGAACCGGATAAGTCCTCGAAGGGTCTTTCTCTCTGCGTCCTCCGCGCCTCTGCGCGAACCCTATTTTCTTTTTCCGTTCTCGCGGCTTTGCGCGAAAGCCTCAACCGTCGTTGGACCGCAAATCCTCGATCCGTGCCCGCTCGTTTTCGGGGATGAACCCTTCGAGCACCGTCCAAAAGCCGGTCACCGCCTGCTGACCCGCCCGCGCATAGGCCTTGGACAGCTTTTCGCGCAGCGCATCGAACAACTCGGCCTCCATCGCGGCCCCCGTCGGGGTCAACCGCAACAAACGCTGGCGTCGATCACGATCGCCCGGCCGGGTCTCGACCAGGTCGCGCATCGCCAACTCGTTGAGCACGCGGCCCAGCGATTGCTTGGTGATCGCCAGAAGCGACAGCAATTCGCTGACCGTCATGTCGGGCTTGCGGGCCATGAAATAGAGCGCCCGGTGATGGGCGCGGCCCAACCCTTGCGCAGCGAGGCCGCGGTCGATCGAGCGTACGAGGTGACTATTGCCGAAATACAGCAACTCCATCCCTCTGCGAAGTTCGGGCTCGCGGAGAAACTGTGCCGATGCGGACTGGTTCGAGGCAGCCATGTTGACCCGTCTACTCACACGCCCTAGGCCACGGCAACCCAAAACAGAGAGATGATCATGGAAGCGCATCAATCCCTTACGTTTCGGTTCGATCCCAGCCAGACTCCGGTCGAGGCAAGCGAGCGATCCGTACGTCTGGTCGACCCCGGTTTCGGGCGCGTCTTCACCGATCATATGGCTTTGATCCGCTACAGCGACGAGCAGGGCTGGCACGATGCGCAGATTACCGCCCGCGCGCCGTTGCAACTCGATCCGGCCGCGTCGGTCCTGCATTATGCGCAGGAAATCTTCGAGGGAATGAAGGCCTATCGACTGGCTGATGGCGGCACCGCGCTGTTCCGGCCCGAGGCCAATGCCCGGCGGTTCCAGGATTCGGCCCGTCGCATGGCGATGCCCGAACTGCCCGAAAACCTGTTCCTGGAGTCGGTCGAACGCCTGGTCGAGATTGAGCGGAACTGGATCCCCGAACAGGATGGCGGCGCGCTCTACCTGCGCCCGTTCATGTTCGCCAGCGAGGTGTTCCTGGGCGTGAAGCCGTCCGCCGAATATCTCTACATGGTCATCGCCTCGTCGGTCGGCGCCTATTTCAAAGGCGGGGCGCCCGCCGTGTCGATCTGGGTCAGTCAGGGTTATACCCGCGCGGCGCCCGGCGGCACGGGTGCGGCCAAGTGCGGCGGCAACTATGCCGCCAGCCTGCTCGCCCAGAAGGAAGCGATCGCCAATGGCTGCGACCAGGTCGTCTTCCTCGACGCGGTCGAGCGCCGCTGGGTCGAGGAACTGGGAGGCATGAACGTGTTCTTCGTGTTCGACGACGGTTCGCTGGTGACGCCGCCGCTGACCGGCACGATCCTGCCCGGCATCACCCGCGATTCGATCCTGACCATCGCCCGCGCGCAAGGCCTGACGGTCCGCGAGGAACCCTATGCCATCGACCAGTGGCGCGCCGACGCCGCCAGCGGTCGCCTGGTCGAGGCCTTCGCCTGCGGCACCGCCGCCGTCGTCACCCCGATCGGCAGCGTCGCCGAGCCCGCTGGCCGCTTCACCATCGGCAGTGGCGGCCCGGGCCAACTGACCACGCGCCTTCGCGAACAGCTGGTCGCGATCCAGCGCGGCCAAGCCTCCGACCCGCACGGCTGGATGCGCCGCCTGGGCTGATCTTTTCGAAGGAATAAGGGCTTTTCAAGAACGGCGCGCCGGGTATAAGGCGCGCCTCTCCACTGGGGCGTCGCCAAGCGGTAAGGCAACGGTTTTTGGTACCGTCATACGCAGGTTCGAATCCTGCCGCCCCAGCCATTGATTTTATTGAATTTTTCACGATTTTTTCCCCGAATCTGGCGTAACGGGTGCGGCGTTCTGCACATCGTTCTGCAATTTGGTTTGGTGAGCCTCGATCTTTGCGACCGCAGAATCGCTCATGGAGGCGGTCATCGCCTGGTAGAAATCGAGCATTCGAGCGACCGTAGAGACGGTCCAACCCAGCATCGCGGCGATTTCTGACGGCGTCGCACCGGCTTGCGCCAAGACGGTGCAGGCGGTGCCACGTAGGTCATGGAAGTGCAGGCCGTTGCGCCCGGCCTTCAGGACCGTCTCTCGCCAGCGGTGGTCGAAGTTGACCGAACCCCATGGCTTTCCATTGCGGGTCAGGATGGTAGCAGCCGTCCGAGGTTGTGCGTCCAGGATCGCCTTCAGCGATTTGGTGACGGGCATGTCGATGAAGCGTTTGCGCTTCGCCTGGCGCAGCTGGATCCGCCGACCATCGTAAGACGACCAGGTCAGCGCCAAAAGGTCGCCTTTCCGCTGGCCAGTCCCCAGCGCCAATTCGAAAGCCAGCAGAATCTCCGGCGTGGCCACCGCCCGTAGCGCTTCGATGTCTGACGGTAGCCACAGCTTATCAGCGCGATCGGCGCGGTAGACCTTCTTTGGGCGGGTCGCGTGATTGTGGATCAGGTGACCGCGATCGCGGCCCCATTCCAATACGATGCGCAGGACGCCAAAGACGGCATCCGCCTGGCGTGGTGAGGCCTTCGCCATCAGGTCGCGCCATTCTAGGAAACGGATGCGGATCTTCGGATCCTCGACCACCATCAAGGGGTGTGTCCCGAATTTGTCGCCGATCTTGATCAGCGCCGCGCCGTAATCTCGCTGGGTGCGGGGTGCGAGCTCCGTGAATTGGGGGCTTTTCTCATAGGCGTCGATGACAGCTTGGAGCGTGCCTGCGGTTCGCGCGATACGCGGCGCTTCAATTGCAGCGTTATAGGCGCGCATGAAGGCCGGGGTGCCAGGCGCGAATGGTTGTCCTTCGTCACCGACGAGCGGATTTAGCGCCCCATGCCCCCGGAAGAAATAGTAGGTTCGACGCGAACCGTCCGCCAATTTTTTGACCGACTTGAATACCCCTTTAAGACGCGCGCGCACGCTCCGCCTCCCATTGTTCGAGTGGTGATAGGGTGGCGCCGGACTTCATCAAGCCAGCATGGCGATCGAGCAGCAGATCGTGAGCGCGTATGTCGTAGCGATTCGTGCCACGCACCGGGCCGGGGACCACGCCTTTGGCGCACCAAGCGTCATACGTCGCGCCGCTAATGTGACCCAGATAGACGCAAATCCCTGCCTTGGTCTGTAGACGCGCATGGGGATCGAAGTCGCCGGACGCGCTACCCATGCGTAGCCTCCTTGATCGCGTCTTCGATATCGATCTGGCGGTCGTCGGGCTTGGCGGAGCCGTAGCGGACGGAGAGGTGCGTATCGCACCAGGTCGCGTGTCCGGTTGCGTCGTGATGGCGTGCCGCAAGAGCGAGGGCGTTCGCACCGGCCCAGCCGGTGCCTTGCCCATGGCAAGTGACGCAGCCTGCCGTCGCCGTTTGAGTCGAAACGGTGGGGCGCTTGGACACGATGACGGATCCGCCACGTCTCATGATCGCATCTCCAATTGGTCGAGGCGAAGCGCGGTCACGGCCGCGACGGCCGGGGCGGTGTCGCCGGCAGCGGCCGCCTTCACGGCCGCCGCGAGTTGCAGGGTCGCGGTAATCGCGTTGTCGACGATCAGCGCGCGGGCCATCACTTCGCGGTAGTGGGCGGGATCGGCGCGGCGGACATCGGCGTCGCGGACGACTTCCAGCGCGCGGAGGCTTTGGGTCAGGGTGGCGTACATCACGCGGGGTCTTCGAGATTGAGGCGGCGGACGATGGCGGTGACGATCGCGTGGGCGTGAAACGCCAGCGGCTCGGTCAGCGCGGCGGGGAGCTGGTCGGCTAGGATGCTGGTCGGGTCGTCGCGCAAGTTCTGGCGGAGTGCTTCCAGACTGGTCAGGAGCGCGCCGGTCGCGCTGTCGACCGCCCGCTTGCGGTCCTCGATCGTAAAAACCGTGCGCAGCATCGGTGTCGCGATCGGCGCCGAGCTGGCGGGGGCCTGGGCAAACCAGACGGTCAACAGGTCGTGGATGCAAGCCGGGCAGAGATCGTCCAGGCCGTCCTTGCCGACGCGGGCGCCACCACCGTGACGCCGCGCCGCGATGCCGCCCCAGCCGTCCGGGCGGGCGTTGCCATCGACAACGCTCGCCTGGGTGCCGCAGCGATCACAACGGAGGGTGAAGGTGGTGGCGATCGACATCAGATCATCCCCAGGGCCTTCATGTAGACCTCCAGGATCGCTTCCTCTTCCTGGTACTCTTCCCGCTTTTTCTTACGGATGTTCATGATGGTGCGGATGGCCTTTGGGTCGTAACCGCGGGCCTTTGCCTCTGCGAAAACATCCTTGATATCGTCGCTGAGGCCCTTCTTTTCCTCTTCCAGGCGCTCGGCGCGCTCGATCAGCAGGCGCAGTTCGTCTGCGGTGATATTACCGGCTGCATCGGCAAGTTCGTTGGTGTCGGGCATTCGGGTCATCCTGTGGTTGGTGGGGTGGTGTTTGCGGCGCTGGCCAGAGGCGACTCTTGTAGAGACGGCCTCAACAAGAGCCGGGCGGGTCAGAAATCGGGGGGCGGGCGGCGCGGGATGGGGTGGCAGTCCTTGGCCAGCGCCCGGCACGCGGTGCCGGTGTCGAACCGCACAGAGGCATGGGCCCCGCGCACCGACAGCACGTCGCAGTGCTTGCCGCGCGCCTGGCCCAGCCCGAGATAGACGGCGCGGTCGCCATGACAGAGGCCGGTCCCGCCCATGCGATCAACGCCGCGTGTCTTTCGCCTGTGCGGCGATCGATACGAAGACGAAGGGGATGGCGATGATCGCGATGACGATGGTGCCGAGCAGCCGGACCCAGCGGGGGAGGGGTTCGCGCTGCATCAGTGGCGCTCCTTGATCGTGGCGCACGCCAGGCAGGTCACATCGTCATGCCACCCGCCCGCGTCGACGCCGGGGGTCGTCTCCATATCCCAAGCGCTGACCCCGCATCCGCGACAGATGCGCGGATGGGCGGAGGCGGGCGCGTGGTGGAGCTGATGATAGACGTCCCGGTCGAACGGGAAGACGATGCGCAACCGATCAAGGGTGGCGGTCAGCCGGGCGCGGACGCCGGGGGTTTCCAGCGAGCGGACCAGCTGGGCCGCAATGCCGACATCCTCGCGACCGTGGGCGATGCGCTGCGCTACGTCGTCGCGCGACAGGCCAGCGGCGGTACGGCGCAGTTGCAGATAGGCGTCGGGTGTCAGCGGCGTACAGGCGGCGATCGACGGGAGCGCGACATGCAGCATGGGAGGCGATCCTTTCAGGCAAAGCGATGGGGCTCCCGGCGACAGGGGGATCGCCGGGTTGGGAAAGACGGGTCGGGGAGGGGCGGTCAGGCCGCTGGGATCAGGGTGGCGTCATCCGGGCGGGGTGGCCTCTGCCGCATCGGCATCATTGTCATTGACCGGCGCCAGCAGCTTTTCGTCGTCGTTGGCGGGGCGCGCGCGCCACTGCCCCTCGGGCAGGATTACCTTGGGGTTCGGCGTGTTGCTGGGCCGGATGGTGCGGATCACCGCAAGTTGGACGACCATGGTGTGGCCGCAGGCGTCATTCTCGCAATTGCAGCGCAGTTCACGCGTCAACAGGTCGATCTCGACGCTGTCGCGGGTGATGGACCGCGATCCGCAATGCGGGCACGCGATGGCCGGTATTCGGACGATTCTCTTCTTCACTGGACGTTACCCCCGTCTTTCCCCGGCCCGCTGACATCGGACGGCAGGAAACTCGACAGGCGGCGCATCAGCGCGTCGAACGCGCTGGCGGCCTGTTCCGCCTCTGCGAACGCGCGAAGGGCGTCCAGCGGAGAGGCGTTGGATTGGGTGACGCGGATCGCGGCCGCCATGGCCTCGCCAGCCTCGCGACTTACGGTGGCGATCTCGTCCAGCAGGGCGCGGGTGCACGCCTCCTGGCGTTGCACCTGGATCCCGAGCTGGAATTCCATGGTGTCCAGGAAGGGTGCGCCCTGGCCACCGGCCGCGATATAGGCGGCATCGAGGGCCTGGGCCTGGGCAATGGTGGGGACGGTCTGGGATTCCGGGTCTGACCAGTAGCGGACCGCGCGCAGCGACCGGCCGGTGGTCGAGCAGACACCGGCCCAGCCGATTACGCCCGCAACGCGGGTGGCGGCATCGGCATAGGTGAGGGGTGCACGGGGGTGGGTCACGCCGCGTCCCGCATCTTCGTGCTTTCGGGTATGATAACCGCGACGGTGCGGGGGCGCGGGCGGACGGGCGGGGCCTGGTGGTGGGCGACGTGCCATTGCCCGCGAAGGGCGGCGGAGATCTTGGCGGTGTTGCCGAGCACCGAGCGGGCGATCGTGGCGACCGCCGTCACCCCCGCCAGGCAGAAGATCGCGATCAGGCTGGCATAGCCGAGGCCGTGCATGAACAGGGACTGGGTCATGCGACCTCCACGATGATGCTGAGGGGGTGGACGGTCATGGCGTGCTTGGCACCGTCCAGAACGACATGGGCGTACGCCGTGCTGTCGCTACCGGGGTGGACGACGGTGCCCTTGGCACCCTCCAGGCCAGCGCCTTCCCCGGTGATCGCCACCCGCGTGCCGTGGCGTATGTCGCGGCCGTAGTTGCGGCGGACATAGTCGTATGGGTCGATGCGGATGGCGGTCGCGGGGACCTTGCGGATCGTGACGCGGCGGAGGAAGTCGCCAAACTTGCCATCCGTCCAGTCGAGGAAGCTGGCATAACGCGCGGCGCTGCGGGTGCGGGCGGCGACGATGAAGGGGCTGTAGCCCCCGACCGTCACTTCGAACAGCGGCCACGGGGCCGGATGCTGGGCCGGTGTGCTCATGACTTAACACACTGCATTTCGGCGCGCCGATTGCCGTTCTCAATCGGCGCGCCGCCCTCTACCACCTCGTTGCCTGGGAGTACGGAGGAGGTGGGTTCGGGATAGATGTCGGGGCGAAGACGCGAGGCGGGGATGCCGGTAGCGTTCGCGACCCCACGAGCAAACTGTGGACTGACGGGACGATTGTGCTTGAGCCAATAGGAAAGCGTCTGTTGCTTGACGCCGGTTTCCCGCTCGAACGCGGACTGGTTACCCTCGAATTTTTCGAGGGCCTCGTCGCGTGCGGCTATCGCGATTCGAAGCTGTTCGTCGTTCATGACAACAGCGTTAATACGAATAACAACAAACTACAACATCTTTGTAGGGGAACAACCTACCAAATTTTTGTAGCCCGTGCTTGTGGATGACGTAACCGAAAAAGGCCTCTGGTTGAAAGGTGCGCGCAAGGAGCGTGGTTGGTCCGCTGCCACTCTGGCTGAGAAGGTCAACCAGGCGGCTGCTACGCGTGGTTTCGATCTATCTCTTGCGCAACAGAACGTGTCCCAATTTGAGAACGGCCGTCACAAGGCGGTGCCGGTTTGGTTTAAATGGGCGGAAGCGCTGCTAGAAGGGCGGGAGGATTATCCGATCCCCAAGCCCCTACCATCGCCCATCCTAAGCGTGACTCTACCTATACAGCTTGGGTCGGTGGATGCCCTGACCGCGATGTTCGAAGGCCTGTTGGCGGGCCTCGATCCGAAGGCATCGCGGGCATCGCAAGCTCGGCTGCTTGCACAAAAGCTGCCCATTGCGCTGTCGTCTCTGCAAGATCTGCGGACCGTGACGGAGACGCAGACGGACCATCCTGTGGTGTCATCAGGAGCCGCCGCAGATCTCGCCACAGCGAATCACGAACCTTCACGGTGACCGAACAGGCGATCTCACAGGGTGAGCAGCCCCGCTCGCACGCCGGGGTGTCGCGGACGACCCGCCCGGTCATCGAAGTTCGCCTGACATGAGCGATACCCCGCCGATCGCGCTGTCTCCCCGCCAGCGCGAATGCCTGCGGCTGGTCTGGTCGCACCGGGCCACGTCGAAGGAGATCGCGGCGCAGCTGGGCCTCAGCAAGTCGACGGTCGACAAGTATCTTGCCGAGGCGATCGAGCTGACCGGTGCGCGCGATCGGCGCCAGGCGGCCGCGCTGGTCTTTGGCGAAACCCCGATATTGCAGGGGGATGGGCGGGATATCGCCCCCGTAGAAGTGCCCCCTGCGGAATCGCAGTACGATTCTGCACGGGTATCCGGCCCGACCGCCGCAGCCCTAACCCCTGACCAGTCGATCGGGGCAGCCCCGTTCTGGCCCACCTTGGGAGAAGGCAGGCGCCTCAACACGCTTACGCTGTTGCAGACGCTGGGGCGGATCGGGCTGATCGCGGTGGCGTCGCTTGCCGCCCTGACGCTGGCTATGGCGTTGGGCAGCGGGTTGCCACCCGTCGCGAAGCCCGTGCTTCGTGCCTTCGATCGACTGACAGGATAATCGCGGGGGCCTCCCCCGCCGGGGAGGTCGATATGTCGAGCATGGAAACGCGGATCGGTGTGGCGCAGGCCGTGGGCCTGCCCCTGATGCGTGCCGAAAAGTTGCTGGATGAAGCGTTCGTGCTGCTGGCACAGGCTTCGTCCGCTGCCATCGAGGGACGCCGCGCGGCGCGCCTGCCGCTGCATTCGGGGCATGACGCCATCGACCAGGTGGTCACTGCGCAACAGACGCTGATGCTGGCGCGCAAGGCGGTGCACACTGCCCATTACGGATTTCGCGATATCGCCGATGGCATGGCCGTCCCCGCCCGCGCCTATGGCGATCACGGCGACACGCCGCGCGAAGCCGATCCCGTCGCGCCGATGCGCACCGGCGGTCAGCTGGCGGTCGTGCAGGCCGATGCGGCTTGACCAACCCGGGTTGACGCGGTGCGCGACCAGGCCCGAAGGAGTAGGCCATGAGCCTGTTTCTGTTCCTCGGCGTGCTGCTCGCGACCGGCGTCTATGCGCTGGCGCGGGGCGGCGCGCCCGAGCGGGCGTCCGCGATGCTTCAGCTCGGGGCGTTCGCGGCGGACGAGTTGGTCCACCGGCTGGTCGATGGGCGCGCCTATTCGGCTTTGGCTGTGGGATCAGCGCTCGTCGATCTGACGCTGTTGCTGGCGCTGGCGGTGCTGGCGTCCAAGTCGACCAGGCACTGGCCTTTGTGGGTCGCGGGCTGGCAACTGGCGGCGATCGTTGCGCACCTGGCGAAGCTGGTCGATCCGACGATGCACGCCACTGGCTATGCGATCGAGTTGCAGATCTGGGCCTATCCGATGCTGCTGGCGACGGTCGCCGGGACCTGGCGCTATCGCACCAGGCGCGCCGCCGGGGTGATCGAGCCGGATTGGAAGACGCTGGACGGACGGCCGCTGCCGATCTGACGAGGGACCGTCCGTGATCCGGGCGGAACGCAAGCGGCTGGCGGCGGAAATCTTCATTTCGCGGCGCGATCGAGATGCCGCTTTTCCCGGCATGGAAGGCGGGTTTGGCGAGCCCGCCTGGGATATGCTGCTGGCTCTCTACATCGCGGATGCCGAGGGTGCCGCATTGCCGACCAAAGAGCTGTTGCGCGCCGCGCAGGTCGAGAGTGAAATAGCCCGGCCCTATGTCGGATGGCTGATCGCTAAGGGGCTGGCCGGCTATGTCGACGATACCGACATCGTCCGATTGCTGGATGCCGGTCGTGAAATGATGGACGGCTATCTGGATCGACGCGGTACGCGTGGTCGTGACAGAAATTTCATGCATTAACGGCCACTTGGCGGCGACTTTGGCGCGCCGCTATCCCGATTAAATGGGGTATGATTTAGCACGGGTGGCGGATTTCTGCGGTTTCATGGCGGTGGGTCAGGGTTGCAACCGAAATGGGTGCAATTGGCGCTGACCGGGGCGGTGGATGCAGGGCATCGCACCATGAAGCTGGTTCAACTATGGGGGTGGGTATGTCTGTTTCGATCGACAATGATTTCGCGCGATTTGGCGCCAAGAGCTATGCGATCAACAAGATCACCAGCGTCGAGGTGCGCGAGATGCAGTCGAAGAACGGCGGCTGTGCTATAGCGATCTTAGGTTTCATAACGGTTGTGATGCTTCTAGCGTCGATCACGTTTCCGCCGTTCTTAATCTTCGTCCTGATGTTTGGTGCTGGGACCTGGTACGCATGGAAGCTTTCCAAGCGTGTGACCTATCAGTTGTTCCTGATCACCTCGGCATCAGAGCAGCAGGCCTATGAAAACCGCGATCCGCAGGACGTGTATCGCCTGCGCGACCAGGTCGAAGCGGCGATGCTGCATCATTCGCGCGGAGGGCGGTCATGACTGACACTGCTACAAGCAATTCAGAAGCTGCTGAAAATCAAAAGATATGCGGTATCGTGCGACCAATTGCAGCAATGAACGACTATCCGAGCTCTCATTGGGAAGATGTTCACGAAATCATATGCGAGGCTTCGATCGATGCTGGCTTCGTTGCCCGTCTTGTTAGCGAAAACGAGGCGGGAGGAGTTATACTGTCTGATATAGTTTCAAACATTTATAATAATGATATAGTCGTTGCAGACGTATCTGGCCGAAATCCGAACGTAATGTTCGAGCTTGGTATGAGGATGGCCTTCGAAAGGCCCGTGGTTATCATCATTGACGATGATACGCCATTTAGTTTTGATATATCGCCAGTTAAACATTTACTCTATCCGCGGACATTAAGATTTGCGGATATAAAAAGATTTAAAGCAGAACTATCACTTGCGATTTCTGGTGCTGTAGAAGCCTCGGGTCGAAGGGGATATAGAGGGTATCTCCAACAATTTGGAAACATTAAAGTTTCCAAGTTGGAAGACCAAGATATTGATATTCAGGAGATGGCGAAAAGTATAATTGATATACAGAGGAATATGTCACGACTTTCGAATCTGACTATTCGTAGTTTCGAAGAAGTAATACCGAAAAATTTAAGTCAGTCTCCTTCTAATGTGGTTTTGGGAGAAACGGTTAGAAGGGGGATTGGTCGAACATCGATGAATGAAACTATATCTCTTATAATAGAAGGCTATCCAAACCAAGAAGCACTAAAATCTCTTGGGTCAATAGAAGGAGTTGCCGGAGTTAATGTCGCAAAAATAAATAAAATTAGATCGCAATTAACGTTAGTTGTTACAAGAAATTCCTCGGTTTCTCATGTTTATAATCACGCAGTACATAAGTTACAGAGCTTAGGTTATCCAATTCTAATGGAAGAAGGTAGTTTGGATTAATAGGTATTGACCGATGTGCGCTTTTCAAGCTTGATAGCCGAAGTAAAACCCTGATCGCTGAGGCTATGTGAAACCTCGTTCACAATCCAGTCGATCCCGTCAATCTGGCGTTTAAACCCGCTGACCTTGACCTTTTGCTCGGGCCCGAGATCGGCGCGACCCAGTGCCAGGTTGATTGAGAAGCTGACCGGCTCGCGTGCGGCACGGCCATGGGCGGCGGTTGCGGCTTGGCGGGCGGCGTCCTCGGTCGCGTAGACGCGGGACAGGCTGCGGGCGCCCTCGGGCTTGCCGGACACGAATGTCTCACGCTTTCCGCTGGCACGGTTGTGCCAGGTCGCTTGCACCCCCTCGCTGTCGTCGCGTTTCTGGCGGTCGAATTGATGGGCGTCCCCCGAAGACCGGACGATCGTGACGGAGGGGAGGGCGGCACCGGAGGGGGATTTGCCATCGCCCACGGGTTTGAAGATCAGCGCGCCCGCCTTGACCGTCGCCACCGCGTCATATTCGCGGCCCAAGCGGCGTAGGAAGGCCAGGTCGCTTTCCCGGCTCTGTGCCTTCGCCTGCACAGCGATCGACGCCAGCGCGGCCGCGCAGCGGGGCTTCAGGCCATGACGCCCGGCGATGTCCGCCACGATGCCGCCTAAGGTAGTGGCATTGTGGCCTTTCTCGCGCCGCTGCTTCAGCCCGGCGGTGAAGTCCGCCGCCTTGGCGCGGATGGTCAGCGCCGGGGGGGAGCCGCCATGTGCGACCGTCTCGACATGAAACTCTCCCTTGTCGACCAGGCCGATGGTCACGCCGCTGCCCTGACGCCAGCCGAGCGAGACGCGGATCTTCGCGCCGGTGGGGGGCAGGTCGAGCGCATCGTCGCTGTCGTCCAGGACCAGGTCGAAGGTGTCGGCTTCCTCGCCACGCTTTTCGGCAATCCCCATGGAGATCAGGCGCGGGCGGGTGCGGCCGCCGGACAGGGTGACACGGCCGCCGATGATGCTGGTGATGTCGCGGCCGTCGACGGTGACGCGGTAGTCTGGGATCGGCTGGATCATGCGTCATCCTCGTCGACGCGCAGCAGCTCGATCGTGAAATCGATCTGGCGGGGGGCGCCGTCGGGCCACAAATGCTTCTTGGCCTCGGTCAGGGTGGTGATGACGAACGCGCCGTAAACATAGCCCCGGCCGTCGACGAGTGGCCAGGCATCGCCGGTGTTCGCCATGCGGCGGATCTCGTCCAGCGAAACCTCGCCATCGGCGATCTCGGTAAAGACGGAGCCGGGGAGCGAGATCGTCTCGTCACCGGGGCCGGTGAATTGGGTGGCGTCGCGGGCGCCGATGCGGGTGGCGGTCGCGTGGCGCCAGCTCGACTTGCGCTGGATTTCGTCGAAGGCCAGCGTGTCGATGCCGAAGGCGAACATGCCGAGGGCTAACAGCATCGGTCTTTACTCCCAATCCGGCCGGTCAGCGAAGGTCGGGGAGCCCGCCACCGGCGCGCCGATGCCCAGCTCGCGCAACTTGCGCGCGACCAGATCCGCGATCGTCGTTTCGCTTTGGCCAGGCGCGCCGTAAATCTGGATGGTGATCGGGGCAGGCGTGGCGATCGGCGCGGTGGTAGGGCCGCCAGCGCCGCCCGGTCCTGGCGCGGCCATGGCCATGGCGGGCAGGGCGGACCCGGTGACGATCGCGGCGGACAGGCGGCGCGAAAGGCCGTCCATGCGCTTGACCGGTTCCGATTCCTGCGCGGCGATCCCCAGCGTTAGGCCGTCGACGATGTTGCCACCGAACCCTGCGAAGACGCGACTGGGGGAGTGGATTCCCAGCGTGCGGCGGAACCAGTTGGCGATATTGGTCCCGGCGCCGATGACCAGCGCCTTCAGCGCCGCCAGTTTCTCGGTCATCCCGTTCATCAGCCCCTGGATCATCCAGCGCCCGGCATCGGTCAGGCGGGCGGGGACGGTGACGCCCATCAGCCCGAACAGCGCGGAAACGCCGCGCCAGAGCAGCCCGGCCGGGCTGAAGTTTAGCAGCAGGGCGGAGATGCCGCCGATCCCGCCCGCAGCGGCCGCGCGGATCTCTCCCCAGATCGCGTCCCAATTTCTGTAGAGCAGATAGACCGCCGCGCCGATCGCGGTGACGCCGGCGACGACGCCCACCGCGATGCCGATCACCGGCAACAGGCCGATGCCCAGCGCCCCGGCCGCGAAGCTCAAGGCGGCAAAGGGCGCGACCAGCCCGGCGATGACGATCGCGCCGCCCCCCAGGACCAGGAACAGGGTGGCGAAGGTGGCGGCGCCGATCGCCAGCGCCTTGGTCAGGGTGGGGTGACGGCGGGCTGCATCGCCGATCCAGGTGGCGAAGGCGTTGAGCTTGGACAGCCCCGCGTTGACGGTGGGCAGCAGCTGCGCACCCAGCGTCACCGCCAGGGTGGCGGCGTTGGTCGAGAGGGCTTTGCTCTGTTCTGCAGAGTCCTTCATGCGTTCGGCAAAGTCGCGGTCGGTGGTCCCGTCCGACTTCATCGCGTCGCTGCGGATCTGGCGGAACAGCGCCATATTCTGGATCAGCGGGCGCAGGCCCTGTTGGACTTGGCTGTCCTCGAACAGATAGCCGAGCTTGCCCAGATCGCCTTTCAGCGTCTTGTTGGTGATCTCGGCAATCGCCTCGAGCGGGGTCTTGCCCTCCTTATAGGCTTTTTTCAGGGCGTTGGGCAGGTCGACACCCATCTTCTCGAACGCCTTGGTGGTGGCGGGGGAGGAAATCTTCTGAAGGACGTTGGCCAGGTTGGTGCCCGCGCTGGCACTATCGCCAGCACCTTTCCGCGCGATCTGAAGCCCGGCCGCAAGATCCGCGACGGCGCCGGTGCCGGTTTGCCCGAGCGCCTGGTACGATGCGGTCAGCGAGGGGAAGACCCCCGCCATATCCTTGATCTCGAACGCGCCCGCTTTGCCTGCCTTGGCCATGATGTCGATCACCCGCTGCGTCTGTGCGACGGGGACCTTCAGATTGTCGGTGGCGGCAAAGCTGGCGTTGGACAGATCGGCGATCTCGGCCTTGTACGCGGTCGCGGCGCGGCCGATCGGGCGCATCATGGCGACCGCGTCGGGGACGCTGGCACCCATGCCCGCCAGCGCGTCGACACCGGCCTGCATATCGGCGGGCATCTGGTTGGCGGCGCGGGCGGCGATCAACAGGCTCTTGCCCAGTGCCTCGGTCTTAGTCCGCGACAGATCGGCCTTCTGACCGATGTCGGTCATGGTCGATTCGTATTCCTGCGCGGCCTTTACCCCGGCGATGATCGGCGCGGCCATCGCCATGCCGGTGCCGATCGCGGCGGCACCGCCCGCCGCCATGCCGGTGGCGATCCCTTGCGCGCGGGAGAAGCGGGCGCGGCCCGCCGCCATGCGACGTTCGCGATCGGCCGCGCGCTCGAGGCGGCGTTCCTGCTCGGTCAGTTCCTGGTTGGTCCCGTCGACCTGGCGGCGCAGCTCGCGTTCGTGGCGCGCCAGGTCGGTGGTGGCGATCCCGGCCTCGCGCAGGCGGGTGCGCAGCTCGCCAAGCTGGCGGGTTTCCTGTGCGTGCTGGCGTTCCAGCCGCTCCGCTTCCTGCTTGGCGCGCTGGAAATCACGGGTCATGGCGCGGGTGGGGTTCTGGGTCTGCCCCATGGCGCGGCCCAGCTCGGTCACCCGCTGGCGTGCGCCCTGCAATTCGGCTTCGGTCGAGCGCAGTCCCATCTTCAGCGCGCGAAACCCGGCAATATCGGATTGCGCGCGTTCCAGCGCCTTCAGCCGGTCGCGGGTCGTGCCGAGCGCCTGGGCAGCGGCGCGCGACCCGCCCGCGATATCGCGCAGCGGCCGGGTGGCGCGGTCACCCGCTTCGATCAGCAGGCGGAGGCGAAGGTTACGATCCATGACGCTCCGGGTCGTGACGGCGGGCGGCCTGGTGGCGCCAGGCCATCAATTCGGCGACGGAAAGGCGGTCCATCGCCTGGGGTGGCCAGTGAAAGACGAATGCGATGTCCGCCATCGCGTCCTCTACGAAGAGGGGAAGAGCGCCGCCCGCGCCGCATTCGTCAGACAGAAATTTGCGATCTCCCCGGCGATCTGGGTCACATCGGCCGGGTCGAGCGCGGCAAAGATGTGCGGGATCAGAGCGGGGGTGGTGACACGCGGCGCGACCAGGGCGATCTGGTCATAGTCCATGCGGACCAGACCACCCAGGTTGGCGCCGCGAAGCGCCCCGCCAAGCGGGCGGCGTATCGTAATTTCGGTGCCAGCGGGCATCAGCACCTTGTCATCGTCGCCGATCGCATCATTTTCGAGCGTGATGGTTTCGGTCTTGCGTGCGGTCATGAGATGGGTCCGGTCGTTATGGGGCGGGCCGCTATTGCTGCCCGCCCCGGAAAAGGATCAGGCGACGGTCAGGACAGACCGAATGCGGCGCGATGCGCCTCCATCTGGTCGACGCCCCCGACGCGGGAAATCATCCCGAGGACGTCGATGTAGCAAAGCTCCTCGTCATCCATGGTGACCGACAGGAAGCTGAGCTGGCTCTTCACCTTGAATTCGGTGTCGGAGCCGGGCTTCCATTCTCCGAGGTCGATTTCCTCGTGACGGCCGCGCGTGACCATCTCGATCTTGTGGAAGGTGCCCGCCGCATCATCCTGATAGGAGCCGACAAAGCGCTGGTAGACGCCGCCCACCGACAACATGCCATACTGGCGGATGACCTTGCGCAGGGGGCCGCCATAGACGGCCTCCATCTCCAGCGCCTCGCCACCCATGTCGATCTTGATCGGGCGGTCCATGCCGCCCGCCCGGTAATCTTCCAGCTTGCGGACGAGCTTCGGCGGGGTGATAGACACAGTCTCCCCGACGAATGCTTCGCCTTCGTTGAACATCATGAGCTGCTTGAGCTTCGGCGGGAACGCCATCGGATCAGTCCTTTACGGTGAGGGTCAGGCCGCGACCGACAGGGTCGCGAAGTCGAGGAGGAATTCCGTCGTGATCTCCTGCTCGATCCCGAGGTTTTCGAGCGGCGGGACGGGGGTGTAGCGGAAGCCGATGGTCAGCTTTCCGGCCTTCAGCGCGTCGACCGGGTTCTTGGCGCCGTCGAAGCTGGCGACGGCCCCCAAAATCCGCCCGGCGCGCTTTTCGACACGGAACAGCTCATTGACCTGTTCGACGATGTCCTTGACCAGCGAGGGGACCAGCGGCTTGTCGAGGGCCCAGACCAGGCCGATCGCGATGCTGTCCGCCAGGATCTGCGCGGTGCGAACCGCGCCTTCGAACGCGAAATCGCTGTCCTTCACGGCGCAGGTGCGGTTGCCCCAGAAGCGCAGCGATCCGGCGATGCGGACCACCGTGACCAGCTCGGAGGCGTTCAGGACGTTGGCGTCACAGGTTTCGTCCTGCAGGTCGAAGGTGACGTCGTCGGTCAGGCCGTCGAGATCGTTGAGCGCGACGTTGGACAGCGTCTTGTGCCAGCCCTGGGCCGCGTCGATCGCGGCGCGGGCGCCCATGGCGACGGCCGCGACGGGGACCGCGATCGATGCGCCGTTTGCGCCGTAAGGCGCGGTGACGCCGGGCCACAGCAAGGTCAGTTCGCGCGCATCGGGGAACAGCGCGCGGTGGGCGATGGCCGCGCCGCGATCGAGGCCCAGCGCCTTGGCATAGACGCGGGCGCGCATCTTCTTGCCAACAGCGACAAGGGCCTTGGTCACCGCCTCCGACTCCAAGCCGGGGGCACCGAGGATTCGGGGCTGGACGTTGAGCTGGGCCGGGGCGGTCAACAGGGCCTGCATCCCGGACTTCACGCCCGCCACATCGGTGCCGATGATCGCGGCCGTGGTGGCAGCGTCGGTCCCGCCCGGCGCGACACGAACGACGACGATCGTCGTGTCGACCTGTCCGGCGATCGCGCGCAGCGCGGGCAGGAGAGTGCCGGTCGCGCCCGCCTTCGCGATCGCGTCCTGGACGTTGGTCACCTTCACCGCCGTATCCAGCGGGAAGGCGGTGGCATCGGCCGCAGGCGCGGTTGCGACCAGGCCGATGACGGCGGTGGCGACGGTGGCCAGGCCGCGCGGCTGGCGGGTCACCTCGCGAACGTTGATGCCGTGCAGAAAACTCATGAGGGGGCCCTTTGCGAAAGCGCGGACAGCGCGCGGATGGTCGAGGTGGCGATGAAGGCGGGGTTGCCTGCGACGTCGGTCCGGTTGCCGGTGATCGTCAGCACGGCCGCATGGCTGTCCTCGCCGGGCGCCAGGGTGATGCGGCGGATCCGCGCGCGTGGTTCGCGGAGCAGCGCCAGGGCGGCCGCCGCGATAACGCGCAACCGTCCGAGCGGGTTGTTCGGCTGGTCCAGTTGTTCCGGCACCAAACTGCCATAATCACGGCGACCGACGCGGGAGCCGAGCGGCGTCGACAGGCGATCGTCGATCGACTGGACCAGGTGGTCGACGCCGGACAAAGGGCGGCCGGTGGTGCGGTTCATGCCGATCATTGCGGCGGACCGGAGATGGCGGCGCCCGCCTGGACCTTCGTATGAAGGTGGTTCTTCAGGCTCTTGCCGCCGCCAACAACATCCTCGCTGGCGGTCAGCTTGCCGGTCACGTCGACGGGGCCGTCGATCGTGACGGGGCCCTTGATCGACAGCCCACCGTCCGCGAGGATCGCCGCCTTGCCGTCGGATGGAAGCGCAATGGTGAGGCTGTGCTCGACTGGATCATAGCCAAACATTGCGCCATCACCGAAGTCGACCAGCACGCCTTGGGTCCGGCCGATGTGAGGGCGGGCGTCGCTGGCCAGGCTGCCGATGACCAGGCCACGCGCGGCATCGCCCTCGGGCGCGGCAACCAGGACTTGTTCACCGATGGAGGGCGGGAGCCAAATCCGCACCCCGCCCATGCGTGGGCTGAGAAAGGGAATATCGCCGGTGGTCAGATCATCCGCAAATTCGACAGTGCAGGTGCCCGCCGCATAATCGACAGACTCAACCAGCCCTTCGCGAAAAAGATCGCCCACAAGGCGTTGGATATCGGCGGGATCGACCATAGTGGCGATCATGCGCGCTGGCCGCTATGACGCGAGAGGATGCTCTTGTAGAGAGCGGCTCTACAAGAGTAACCGAGCCTATCCGGCCTTCAGTGTACCACATTTTACGACCGCTCATCTTCACGTACCGAATGGCAATAGGCAGGCTTAGATCGCGATCCCGGGTGCTTCGCACCATCCCTTCTCTCAGCTCCACATCTGCTTGACTTTAGCTGCTTCCCATGCGGCTGTCACGAAGCGCTCAGCATACTGCTAAGCACGTTGTTCAGGGTCTAGCCATGCACAAACAAGCCTTAGATAAAGCATCACAGCGGCTTCGCATCGTAAAGCAGTCGTTGAAAGGTCTCCAAGAAGCAGCTTCGTTTCAGGATACCACAGATCAATGGTATATGTTCTTACATGCTGCAAAGGGAATTTATACTACCCTAGAGCAGGGGGCCAAAGCCACTCCACAGGCAAGGCAATGGTTTGGAAAAAAGAACCAAGAGAGAAGGTCGGATGAATTACTTAGGTACATTTCCGAAGCTCGCAATGATGATGAACATGGAATAGAGTCTGTTACCAAGTTAGAGAAAGGTCATTCTCTTTTTGGAGTAGCAGAAAAAGGCTTCAGCCAGCACGTCCAGGATGCGAACGGAAACGTATTCATAGATTGTGGCGTAGCGATACGTGTTCATGAAGATGTCGAAGGTTTAATAGTTCCAAAATTGAAATCTTTAGACAAAATGCCAATTAAATCGGAAAAAATACCACCTCGTGCGGTTCTCGTGACTGTTAAGGATCGGAGCAAAAATATTTTTAATCCACCATCAGTACATTTGAATAGAAAAATAGATGGATATGATCCGCTTATAGTTGCCTCTTTAGCTTTTGAATACCTCGCTAGACTTTTGGATGAAGCTGAGGGCTTTCGTACGCCATAGCTCTGAACACACATTCAAGTATCCATGGAATATCGTCGCGGAAATTGCGTTCCTTTAGCTCGCTCAAGCCCGCTGCGATCATCTTAGGTGTGACGACGATTTCTATTTCAGTGGGATGGACCCCCACTAAGATTTTAATTGTCATACTTTAAGCCCCCTAGGTTTCGACGACCGAGTTTTGAGCGACGTCTCCAGCTTCGATACGCAACATTGCACACATTTCTACAGCCTCAACGATCCAGGCTGAAGCCTGTTCGGCAGAGCCCGCAAAGTTTACTCCGTTTGCAATATGGGCATTAGCGCTGCTTAAGCGCTGTTGTGTTTCGCGGGCCATGGAAAACCCCTTGGCGACATATTGGGCGTTCAGTTCGGCGACATGGTCGCGAAGGGCGCGCAGCTCGGCAAGAGCCTGGGTCAGAGCGGTCATGAATAGATCCTCAAATGGAAATCGATCGTGCTGAGCGCGCCCAGCGCGGCGGGAACGGTGACGGTCAGGCCGGTGCGGGTGGGCGCAAAGGCGACCCAGGCATGGCCCACGAAGCCGCGATCGGCCGCAGTGCAGCTGACCAGGATGCCGCCCTGCGGGAGGTCCGGCTTGTTGAGTGACAGATAGGTGATGGTCACGCTGGTCTGTCCGGCCGGGATATCGACACTGCCGATGATTTCCGTCGTGTGGAGGCCGGAATTGCCGCCGTAGCTGACGCCAACATTGTTCGAGAGGGTCATCCCCCCGTCGAAATGGTTGTCCTTGATCGAACCACCGCGACAGTTGAATTGGATCAGCCCCGCATCCGCCGTATTCTCGCGAGCGTGGGTGCGTTCCGCGCCGTCCAGGCGCATCCCGACCTGAAACGCGCCCTGCATCGAATTGCCCGTCAGGCGGATATTGGCCTGTCGGTTGCCGATATCGACACCGACCGAGCGGATTTCACCCGGCTTGGTCTGGACGGTGGTCGCGCGCAGGCGGTTGTTGGCGATCTCGATATTGTCGATCGCGGGGGTGGTGCCCAACGCCTCTCCATAAACGCCGCGCACCATCGCGCCGTCGTTATCGATCTGCCCCCAATTGTGGCTGAAGGTGGTGCCACCGTCGGCCGTGACGAAGTGGATCGCGGACTCGGTGCAATAGTCCAGGCCGCAATAGGTGAGCGATCCGAACAGACAGTTGCGCCAATATGCACCGCGCGCGAAATTGTAGAACAGCGTCTTGGTGACGTGGATTTCCTCCGGGCGGAAACCCGGTTCGTCGTTGCCGACCTGAATGCCCATCGAGGGACCGTCCCCGGTCACCGCCCCGCCATTGGTGACGCGGCAATCGTCGATCGCGACCTTGACGTTGCGACCGTAGAACACGAAGCCCTTATGCACCTGGTTGATCGTCGCGGTGCGAATGGTCGCGTGCCACAGACCCTTGGCGCGAACGCCCACTCCAAAGAACGACAGATAGACGTTCTCGATGACCAGGCCCTGCACACGGGCGGGGAAATCAACCTCGGTATTGATGGCGGCAAAGGCGTCGCTGCCGTGGCCCTGAAGCCAGAGATTGCAGATCCGGCGGGGGCCGATCTCGTCGGAGGCCAGCACCGAGATCGCATCGCAGCCATTGGCGATCACGCGGGAAAACGGACCGTGACCAACCAAAGTGACGTTGCCGCGCAACTTGATGGAGGAGGTGATCTTGTAGACGCCGGTCGGCAGCTCGATGGTGCCACCGCCCGCCGTCCAGGCCCAATCGATCGCGCGCTGGATCGCGGCGATGTCGTCGGCCGTGCCGTCACCCTTTGCCCCAAAACGCTTGACCGAAATCCGCTCGGCGTTGATTTCCTCCTGGGTCAGGAAGACCGATCCCGCCGCCTTCAGCTTCGACAGCAGGCCGCGACCGTCCGGCAGCACCCATGCGCCCTGACTGACCGGGACGGCGTCGGAGGCGATCACATCATTGCGGCCGCGATAATCGCCCGCCTTCCAGGTGTAGGTCGCGCCGGTCAGGCCGGAGTCTTCGTCTGGCGCCAGCGTGGCGGAGCGCTGCGAAATCGGCGATGCGGCCAGCGCAGCGATCGTGCGATAGGTGTTGTTGGCCGGGCCGGTATCGCCCTGTTCCCCCTTGTACCAATATTGGAGAAACGGGACGATCAGGTCACGGAACGACGCCAGCGTCGCGCGCTTGGTCGAGCCTAGCTGGACGATGGGGAGCATTTCCGCCCCGGTCAGCGCAACGGTCACAGGCAGGTCGGTGATCTTGGCCATTTAGCGCCCCCACGCGCGCCAGCGAAAGCCGATCGCGTCGTTGTTCGTCGATTGGTGGTTTTGCAGGAACAGGTCGGCCCGGTCGGCAAATAGAGCGACTTCCTGAATCGTCGTCTGACCGTCGACCGCGCCGCCCCGGTTGATCGCGGTCGTGAAGACCCCGGCGCATTCGGTCGTGAAGGGACGCGGAAAGTTCAGGCTGAACGCGCCCTCGGTGCCGCGCGCCGGGGCCTGGCCCCATTGCTCGATCGTCCCGTCAGATAGCGCGCGGTAGCCCTCACCACTGTCGACGACGTACAGCATCTTCGCTTCCGCCAGCGCTTTCGGGGTGACGGCGCGGGTTTCCGATGTTCCGGTGCGGACATGCTCGGCGGTGGCCGCATCGACGGTCACCGTCCGGTCGATGTCATTGCGGCCGCCGCCCGTGACCAGGCCGCCACCGGACAACGTCTTTCCCGCCAGCGTATCGATCTCCACGCCGATCGCGGTGGCCATAGACCCGATCGACGTAGTGATACCGGCGATCAGCGTTCTGAGCGCGGTATCGGTCGCCTTCAGCAGCTTGGTCGTCACGCCCACCGGCGCAGGCCGCTGCATGTCGGTGCCGGTGATCGCCTCTGCTTCGGTCGCCAGCTCGACGACACCCTTCACATCGGTCGTGGCGGGTGGGTTGAGGAAGTCGGTGTTGCCGAACGTCAGCCGGGTAATATCGCCGGTGGGAAAGGCGATATCGATCGCGGACAGGAAGGTCGCACGTGGCGATTTCTGGAACAGCGCCTCGTTCTGGCCATAGGCCGCGAACAGGGTGCCGTCCGCCAGGAACAGGCCAAAGCCATAGGCGGTATAGCCGACCTCGGCGTCGTCGCGCATCGTCAGGTGAACGACCGCATCGCCCACCTGCTTGCCCGACACCATGGTAATACGGCGAAATTCGCCAGGCAGCGCCTCCAGCGTCGGGGCGGCGACGATCGGCCGGTCGGTCAGGCCCACCGCCGCGATCGTCAGGTCGAGCCCGGCGGTCAGCTGCGCCGCAGTGAATTTCGCCATACCGGCACGGGTGATGGTCAGGGTCAGCGGGATCATGCGGCGGTGTCCAGGATGGAGCCGGTTTCAGCCTGCATCGGCTCGCCAAGCTCGGTCTGAAGGTAGAAGTCCCAGGCGGGGGAGGTGTCATTGACCAGGGCGGCGTCATCGCGGCGGTAGGCCGCCATGCGGGCGTGGCACTGCACCGCGACACCACCCGACAGGGTCAGGGCCTGCACGACCGTCAGGTGTTCGCGCAGCGGCTTCACCCGCTCAACCGCCGTGATGATGTCGTCGACGATAGCGGCCTGCGCCCGCGCGCCGCCCGCCGCCCCGGCCTGGGTGACAAGCGGGATCTCGATCTCGAAGGTGCCGGGCAGCAGGCGGTCGCGATCCTCGTGCCATTCGATCACGCGCGACAGCCCGTCGATGCGCGACAGGATCAGGTCGACCGACCCGCGGGTGCCCTTCATCCGGTGGAGCGCGATCGACTCCGACACAGCCTGGCGCTTGGTCGCTTCCGACCAGCCGCTGTCCCAGGCGTCGACCGACAGCCCCCAGGCGAGCCAGGGGAGCCACTGCGCAGCGATGCGGGCGGGATCGAGCAGCGTGTCGATGGGCGTGTCGATGGCGCTGATCCGCGACACACCGGCCTCCAGCGCGCGTTCCAGCGGGGTCGCGTTGGGGGGTAGCAGCGTCACGACGCATAGCCCCCATGATCGATCACGATGCCGGTGCACCAGCCCGCTTGGGTCCGATCGCAGATTACGTCAGCGGCGGGGTTTTCCAGGTCGACGCGGTGCACGCCGGCGACGGTCAGCGCGGCGCTGATCCCCGAGCGTGTGATCGTGCGGCCGATCTTGCGGTTCTCGACCAGGTAGGCGTCCAGCCTGGCGCGGGCGGAGGCCAGCACGACCGACAGGTCGGGCCCGGCAAAGGTGACCAGGCTGGCGCGGATCGCGAATTTGACGATGCCAGCGGATTTGACCGTCACCGCATCTCCCAAGGGCCGCTTGTCCCTAGCGCTGGTCGCGGCGGTCACCGCCGCGATCGAGGCGGCGGGCGCGGTGCCATCGCCGGTCCGCGACAGCACGGACACCAGCACCTCGCCACGCGCGGGTGTCGTCGCGCTGGCGTCCAGCACGTCACCGGTCGCGCCCTTTGCAAGCGCGACATAGGCAAGTTCGGGCCCGGCGGTGGAGAAGCGTTCGGGGGCCAGGACGATACGCTGGCGGAAATCGTCATCGCCCTCCATCACCGCCGCAGCCCCGGTCACCGGATCGGCGGGCGTGATGGTCAGGCGCACGACCCCGACCAGCGCGCCAAGGTGATCGAGGTTGCCGCCGCCCGCATAGGCGACGAACAGTTGCAGCGCGGCGTCCTGAAACTGGCGGCGCAGCAGCAGTTCGCGATATGCAGCCACCTGAAGGACTTTGACCGCCGGATCGCTGTCGATCGTGGCGTCGAAGGTGGGGAGCAGCCTCTGCACATCCGCGACCATCGCCGCGACGATCGCCTCGAAATCGAGCTGTTCGACCAGCTCGGGCGGCGTCAGCCGCGACAGGTCGATGGTGGTTGAGGTGGCGGCCATGGTGGCGACCATGTCGTTTGCGGCGCCAAGGGCTGGCGACCCCCTTCTCTTGTAGAGATGCTCTCTACAAGATCAGCGAGGGGCCACATGGTCGAGCAGCATGTCCAGCGCCAGCGTGCGTTCGCGTTCGGTCAGCCCGAGCAGACCGCGCTGCGCGTAGCGGATCTGGCGGCCGCCCTGCTTGGGTGCATCCATGGCGCCGTCCTGGTGGATCGATGCGACGACCGAGGCGCGGCCGGTGAAGCCGATCCACGCCTCGGTATCGGTCCCGCCGGAGCGTAGGAAGCGGGCGGACCGCAGCTTGCGAAACATCGCCTGGCGGCGCAGATTGCCGCGACGGCGGAGGCGACCGGCATTCTTGTTCTGATCCTCGGGCTCGACGGGGAGCCAGCGGTCGACCTTGTCCCAGAAAAACGAGCGGATCGCGCCCACCTCGGCATCATAACCGGTCAGGAGGGGGCCCTGGCGCACCCAGGATTTCATGAAGACGGCGCGGGGGTTGGCGTCCCCCTTGGGGTAGAGAAACTTCACCGCATAGTTGCCGGGGCGCAGTTCGCGGCGCGGGCGGCGGGCCTCGAACGCGGATCCGTCGTAGTTCTGTTGGCGGCCGATCCGCTCCGACTGGGTTGCGCGCAGCGCGCGTGCCAGTTTGCGGAGCAGGGCGCGGCGATCAGCGCCGGACAGGCTTTGCAGGAGGTTGCCCGCCAGCGCCTCGATGGGGGCGAAGTCGTCGCTCATGACCGGCTGGCGACGATCGCCGTCGTGCCCGCGACCAGGTCGTCCGCCAGGCCGGTCCACAGGCGCGCATCCTCGGCGCCGGGAAAGTGGTCGGGGGGCAGCTGCTCCGCCAAGTGCTCGATGGTCACGCCGCCCGCCACCCGCGTGACGCGCACCCGCTCGGTCAGGTCGATGGTGATCGACAGGTCGTGCAGATCCTTGGCCAGCCACTCGCTTTCGAAACCGAACGGCTCGCTGTCCTGGCGCTGGAGCAATTCGGGCTGGTTATCGGCGATCCAAGCGATGATCGGCACGATCACCGCGTCCTGGTCCCCCGCATAATCCTCGATCACCAGGTTGAGGGTGAAGCGATATTCGAAGGACAGGTTTCCGGCCCGCACCCCGATCCGCCCGCGATCGACGAAGATCGCGAGCTTGGCGGGATCGGCCGCCAGGGACGGCACGGCGCGGACGAGCAGATCGCGCAGCGAGTCGACCTTGCGCATTACGGCCGCACGTTGGTCAGGGGCGCGGCATCGATGGCGCGGAGGAACGGGGTCAGGGGCTTCACCGCGATTACGGGCGCCGCTGCGGCCTGTTGCGCGCCGGATCCGGGGTGGGTGCCATCGCCGCTATTGGTCGAGGACACGATCGTCCCGGCCGCGTGCGCCCGTTTCGTCGCGTAATAGGCTGGCGGTTTCAGCGTGTAGGAGCCGTCACCGTTATTGACGATCGACGTGCCGATTTGCGGCCCGACCTCCATATTGGGGGAGCCCGGTTCGAAGACCAGGTAATTGCCGCTCTGCGGCGGGACGCTGGACGTGATGCGGATCCCGGCGCCGCTGATATCGGTCCCGCTTGCGACCGCTGCGACCAGTGTCCCGCCGCCAGCGGAGGCGAGGGGCGTCAGTTTCCATTTCGGGACGCCGCTCCCGTCGTCGGGGGCCTGATAGGCGGGGCGCAGGTCGACCGCCAGCGCCAGCGGCGCAGGCTGGGTCATCAGCCAGGTGTTGAACGTCTGAAGCGGGGCCTGGCTTGTCAGACCGTTGCCGGTCTGCGAGGCGAGCGAGGTGCGCGCCTGGGTGGCGTCTGAAGTTCGCGGGGTGACGGTCGACTGGATGATCGGCACGCCGGGAAAAGTTTGTGCCAGGAAGCGCCACCAGGCGAGGGCGCGCGTCTGCATGTCCGCGACCGCCACGGCCGGGTCGGTCCCGTCCGCATAGGACATGGCGGAGAAATCGTTGCGGAGGCCCTGGCTCCAGATCGTCGAGAAGGGCCACACCTGACCGCCGTTCAGCGTGTTGCGGATATAGGCGAGCAGCTTGTAGCGGAGCCCGAACCGGCCATCGGTCAGGTCGGTGAAGTCCGCCATCTGCGAGCCGTGGTGCCCGAAATTGCCGACACCAAACCGCCCTGGCCCGCCGTCGTCATCGAGCCCGCGCGTGATCCCGCCGATCATGCCGCGCGCGCTGGCGAGCTGGATGAGATCGTCCTGTTGCGTGATGCTGTCACCGATCTCGAGGACCGACGCCTGGCGCGTCCAAGGGACCAGGACCGCGATAGGCGAATAGCCGTTGGTCGTGTTGGCAGTCAGACCGACGCTGGCGATCGATCCACCCGCCGCATAGGTGGCGTTGGGGGCTGCCAGGTGACGGCGATATTCACCAAGCTGTCCCATGCTGGTGAACCCACGCGGCCGCGCCGCGCCCATCGCGGTGGTGATCGAGCTGCGCACCCATCCGCCTGGCCAGGCGGTGGGCAAGGGATCGCTGATCGCGAAACCGCCATCGCCCATCACCACACTACCAACACCGCCAAAGGTCACGACGACACGGGTGCCGGTGCCGTTCGCACCGGTGAAGCCGACAACATAGTCGAGGGTGTTGGTGTTGCCCGGCTTCAGCTCGCGCGCCGCGCCAGGTGCCCGGCTGTTGGGATCGAGGCCGAAATTGACGAAGACCAGACGCATCCCCGCCGGTTGCGGGGGCAGATACAGGTCGGACAGCTCGGTCAATCGGTTCGCGTCGGACGCGGCCATCCGGTAGAGATCGGCCCCGACCGTATGGAAATTCGACTGTCCGAATGACCAGGCGGGGAGGGTCGGAGTTCCGGCCGGTTGCCCCGCGCCATAGGCGGCCGGGGGACCACCCAGGATCTGCGCAGCGGCCGGGACGGCCAGGAGGAAAGCGACCAGCGCCGCCAGGATCTTCTTCATGGTCAGGGGATCCGAGACAGAGTGACGTTGCAGCCCGCCGCGCCGGACAGCGCGACGTCGACGATCGCGTTGGTGCCGAAGGCGACGAGCGTCCCGCCGCCCGTGTCCGCTGCGGTCTTGGTGACCATCGCCACCATGGTGACGCCGTCCGATCCGCGATAGCGCAGGGTGACCGATCCATAGCCGGTGCAGGATTGCGCCAGCACATAGTTGCCGCCCCAGAGCGCGGCCGGGGGCGCAACGAGATTGTTGATCGCCAGGCTGAAGGTTTCGGCGCGCGTGGTGACCGGCATCGGCGCCGTCGCGGTGACCGGTTCGCAAGCGCCGTTGCCCAAGCGGACGCACGGTGCCTGCATCGGCGCGAAGCCGCCGGGCGCGCGGACGTCCTTGGCGACTTGGGCAGCGGCCGGGGTGGCGACGAACGCCGCGGCGATCAGCATCAGGGCGCGCATCATGCGGGCACCCGGTTCAGGCTGGCGCTGGCGCCGGCCGTGGCGGCGAGGACGACGCGTACCACCGCATTGGCGGGCAGGCGGACGTCGACCGGGCGATCGATGCCGGTCACCGACGCGATCGGCGTCCAGGTCCCATCGCCACGCTGCATATCCAGGCGGATCTCGCCAAAGACGTTCGCGGTAGCGTCGAGCTGGTACGCGCCGCCCGCCACCGTCACGGCTGCGTTGGCGGCGTTGGCGGTGGCCAGCACGAAGGTTTCGCGCGAACGGTCCGCCGTGCGGTCAAAGATCGCCCGGCGCTGTTCGATGGTGGATGCGGTCATGGTCACTCCTTGCGCGGGCAGGAGCCCGGCGCGATCCAGTTGGTCAGGCGGTCCAGGCGATCGGCATTGACGCCAGCGGCCCGCGCCAGGCCGATCAGGCCACGGCGCCAGGCGGCGGGGACCGTGGCGGCAAGCGCGGGATCCTCGACCAGGGCGGCGGGTCGTTCGGCACAGGTCATCAGATCAGCGGACGGGCGGGGCGGCTCGATCGCGACGGCGACGGGGGCGGGGGGCGTCAGGTCACCGCGCCGGGCGGCGCAGCCCGGCAAGATCGTTAAGAGCAGCGATCCAGTCAGCGCGGACATGATCGTCCGCATCGGCATCCGCATTGGCTTTCTCCATTCGGTTTTGGGCCACGCTCGCGCGGGCGATGGCGGCGCGGGCGGCCTGGGCATCGGCGTCGGTCAGGCTGTTGACGCGGGCCATCGCGACGGAGATCAGGCGCGCCGTCTCACGGTCGGTCGCCTCGCGATCGGTGCGGAGCTGGCGCGCGCGATCGGCGCAGGCGGCGCCGGGACCGCGCAGATGCTTTTCCTGCCAGTCGACACCCACGGCCGTGCAGACCAGCTCGGCGCGGTGGACCGCAACGTCGCGGTCGCGCTCGGCATGGCGCGCCTGGACGTACTGCCAGGCGGCGACGCTGGCGGCCGCGAGCAGCAGGATGAAGCGCAACTCGTCCTTCAGGCCACCGAACAGCGACTTGATCCAGGCCATTACGGTTCCTTTCCAGCGAGCATCATCGCCTCGAGCCGGACGGCGCGGGCACCGACCTGGCGGTGCCATAGCGAGGCTTTCATCCCCGCCGTGGCGCCCGCATAATCGCCCGACCGGATCCTCGGCAGCGTATTGACGAAGTTGCGCAGGCCCGCACCCTTGGTGGTCTTGGTCGGAGGCCAGCCGATCCCCAGGTTGAAACACATGTTCAGCATCACGCGCTGGCGGACCGGATCGAGCTGTCGCCACCAGGGGAGGAACAGGTCGAGATCCGCTTCGGCACTGGCGAGATCGTTGGCGAACAGCGCGTCGGACTGGGCCTGGGTGATGCCGCGCGCGATGCAGCTCGCGACGGTAATCCCCAGCGCGGCGGTTTCCTTTGCCGAGATTCCGACCGTGTCGAGGTTGCGGCCCTTGCCGATCGTCCTGAAACCTTGCGAGCAGCGATAGGCCTTCAGCTTGTCGCCTTCGTCGCGCGCGATTTCGCGCGCCAGGCGTGCACGATCATAGGTCACTTGGCTTCCTTCTTTCCGATCAGGCGATCGACCAGGCCCAGGAGAAGCGGCGCGCGTTCGACTAGCCCGGCGATCAGCGCCGGGGTCGCCTTGAAGGCGGTCATGCCGACGACGAAGCCGACGGCCTGGAGCAGATAATCGTCCCAGCCGGTCAGGCTGTTCGCGACGTTGCGCGCGAAATAGCTGACGGTGATTCCGACCATCATCTGGGTCACGCGCTTCGACCAGCTGAGCCCCTGCTCGTAGACCAGGCTGACCGCCGCGCCGGCGACGCCGGGCATGAGGGTGATGAGGAAGGCGAGCAGCGCATCGCCCGCGTCGTGGATGAGCTTTTGCATGGTCAGGTCCAGAGCTGGACGACATCGCGTTGCCGGTTGGCGGGCGGCGCGTCGGGGAGAGTGACGGGGGTTCCGATCGGCAGGATCGGGCCCAGCCGTGCGAGGCCGGGATTGGCCTCGAGCACGGCGGGAAGGTCGTTCGGCCCGAGACCGCGTTCGCGCCAGATCAGCGCGTCGAGCGTGTCACCGGCGCGGGCGCGCACGTAGTCCATCAGATCAGTTCGACGGTCATGCGACCGACGTCCAGGATCTCCCGGACCGCATGGACGGAGTCGCGGCGCAGCTCGGCGACGGTCGGGTCCAGCTGCTCGGCGGAGCGTTCGCCACGGCCGGTCAGGTCAACGTCGACGTAACGTTCGACGATCTCCGCTTTGGCGGCGGTGAAGACGGCGCGGCGGTAGAGGATCACCAGCTCGGACGCGCCGTCGACATGATCGGCGGGGACCTCGTCGAGGGTTGTGAACCCCGCTGCCACCTGTTCGGCGCGCCATTCGCTGAGATCGCGACGGACGCGGATGATCGCAGCGATCAGCGCCTGGCGGACGCGCGCGTCGGTGATCGCGTTGGCGTCGACACGCTGTTCCTGTCGGAACAGCGTGGGGTCGATCGCGGGAAACCATCCGCCGCTGGGGATCGGCGCGACCGGGGCGGGCGCGGGGGCGGGATCGCCCGGCAGAATCGTGGGCAGGAAGGTCGTCGTCATGCGGCCGCACCGATGACATGCGCCGCCAGCGCGGCGCCGGTGAGCGTCAGGACGAGGCCGATCGCGAAGACCAGCGCCCACAGCGCACAACGGATCCGCGCGCGCGGGACAGGGGGCAGGCCGATGGTCGCGGGGTCAAGCTGGCACGCGAAGGCCATGGCACCGGCAAGGGCGGCCCATGCACCCAGGCCCTGGCACATTACGGCAATGACGATCAGGAGCGAGGCGAGCATGGGCGGGCTTTCTTGGGAGATCCAGGGGTGGGGATCGGGTCCGTGGCGGCCCTCAGGTCCGAAGACCCCTCTCGCCACGCGCGATCCGCCCCCGGCGCCGGGGGGCGAGCGGGTCAGCGACGCGAGCGGTAGCTCGGTCGGTAGCTGGTGGTGGTGCGGGTGACGGTGCCGCGCCCGAACAGACTGCGGCGGGTGGTCGTCGTGACCGTCCGGGTCCGGGCAGGCGCGTAGTAGACGGCGCTGCGATAGTCGTAGCGGGGTGCGTGGTGGATCACGGTCGATCGCGAGGATCCGCCCGACAGCTGCGACGCCAGCGCGGCGCCCGCCAGGCCACCGACCAGATAGTCCTTCACATCGCCGCCCGAGCTGGCGACGGCGGTACAGGTCACCACGTCCTTGGCACCCGCGCATCGTTCCTGCACGGTGGGACCGCAGGCCGCGAGCGGAAGCGCGGCGACGCTGGCGGCAAGGCACAGGGCTAGTTTCATTGGCGTCATGTCACTTCTCCGGGGTTTGTGCGGCGTCGCTCTGGTCAGCCGGTGGCTTGGGCAGCGACTTTTCCAGCCGCTGGATGACGGACTTGACGCCGATGCGGGGATCCAGCTCGACCGCCTCGCGCAGGCGTTCGATTGCGGCCGTCGCACCGGCAATGCGATCGGGGGATCCCTCGGGCAGCGACTCGCACGCGCGGACCAGCTCGGCGCTGATGGCCTTGACCATCTTGGCGCGGGGCTGGTCGTGCATGTCGACGCCGTCGACCAGGTGCTCGACCTGGTGGAGTACGTCGATCGGAAAGGGGACACCCTTTACCTGGTCGCGGATCGCGGCCTCGGCAATCTCTTCCAGGATCAGGGTCGGGGCGTCGCGTTCGTAGCGCGCGGGCAGCGCGACGTCGTGGCGCAGGACATGCGCCGCCAGGCGCAGCGCCAGCGGCCACTGCGCAGTATCAATTGCCCAGACCATGACCGTCGGCAGAATCTCGCTGGCCAGCGAGGTGGCCAGCTTGCCGCGCTCGACCGCCTCACCGGCCGCCAATTCGCCTTCGATCCAGGACAGATATTCCGGGATCATCTGGCGCTTGGCGACGATCTTGTTGGCGACCGACTTGATGTCCTTCAGGCGGCGCAGATCATGGGTCAGGCGAAGCATGATCTGCTTTGCAGCGACCTCGACCGCCGGAGTGTAGCGCGGCTGGTCCTCGGTCAAGGGGGCAGGGGTGAGCCCGCCACCTTCAGGAGCGGACGCACTGGCGGCGGCAAGGAGCGACAACACATGGTCGCGGGTCTGTCGAGCGAGGCTCATTTGCGTGTCCTGGGTGACGGGCTACAGGGGGCAGCGGAGAGGCCGGTTAGGCCTTCTTGCTCTGCTGGATGTTCTCGATCAGGACCGAGCAGCCATAGTCCTCGACCACATAGCTCTCGTTCACCGACTGATAATCGGCGACCTGATCGAAGTCCGGCTCTTCACGGATCGTGCGACGGCGCGACCCGTTCTGGACGTAGATCGACAGGTTCTCGAGCTTGGTGATGAGGATGGCGTTGGCAGGGAAAAACGGCACGATCACTGCCGTCTTGCCGCCCACCTGCTTGGGCAGGGTCAGGATGCGGTTGCGCGCCTCCAGCTCGGACGCACGGTCACCGGCCGCGTTGATGACGTTGAGGAAGCGGTCCTGGACCAGGTCGCGCCCGACGATGACGACCAAATCGGTATCGTCGCGATGCCATTCATCCAGGTTCTCGATCGCGTCGAAGACCAGCGCGTCGATGTTCACATAATCGACTTCGGTGCCGACCAGGCCGGGCGCGACATAGATCTTGCCTGCGACCGTAACGCGACCGGTCGTGGCATCGCGCGTTGCCGGGGTCAGCGCGCCACCCGCCATGTGGCGGGCCGGTGCATAGAAGCGGATCTTGTACAGCCAGCCGTAATTGACGTCCTGGAGCAGGGGATAGGCGACGATGTCGGTCGTGTCCGCCCGCGCGACACCGTTCCAGCCGATCATGATCCGGTCGCGGCCCTGCTGCGCGACGATCGAATTGCGATACAGCGTCTGAAATTCGGGCTTGTGGGCCCACATGTCCAGCTTGCCGTACTTAATCGCGGTGTCGGAGTTGGTCTGCGCGCAGAAATAGCGGCCCCGGTCGCTGGTGTCGGTCGGGTCGATCGGCTTGCGGCGGACGCCGGTCCCGCTGTTGGTCAGCGTGCGGCTGGCGATCGGGCGGGTGACGCCCATGCCGACCTTCGCACCTTCCTGCGCATCGACCGGGATGATGTTGATCTTGCCGAGGAATTCGCTCGACTGCTGGATCACCTCTTCCAGCTTCTGTTCGACCACGGGCGCGACGGAGAATTGCTTCTCGCCACGGACGACGTCGACCTCGACGCCATTGATGCTCGCGATCTGGCCAAGCATCGTGTTGAATGCGACGCGGGTGGTGTTCTTCATGGGAGGCGGGTCCTGTTCTTTACGGCGGGGAGGGCGGGGCCGATCAGCAATCGGTCAGGATGGTGGCGTTGCCGCCCGTGGCCGGATCGCGCGTGAAGTTGCCGCTCGGCTCGGTTTCGAGGCGCTGGGTCAGCGAGGTGACCTCGCCATGGATGGTCGACACATCGCGTTCGACCTTCGCGCTGAGCGCCGTGATGCTGGCGCTGACCAGCCCCAGGCCTTCCATCAGCTGCGAGAAATTGTCGTTCGCGGGCTCGGTCGTCGTGGCGGGCGGAGTGGGCGGGGCCGGGGGGGCGGGCGGCGTGGGGGCCGGGTTTCCACCGGTAAACCGGCTGAAGAACGACGCCATGGCGGCAAACGCCCCCGCCGCAGCGGCATCCTCCTGGATGGTCACCGCCGGGGACTGGATCGAGAACAGATTCTCCTCGGCAGCGCCAAAGAAGTTCGACGGGTCGGACTTGCGCGAATCCCACATCGGCTTGAACGCGGAGAATTTCAGCGCGTCGGTGCCGAGCGAGGCGGGGTTGTCGGTGATGGCGACACCGACGAGACCGAACCGGCCGGTCTTGGCGAAATTGGGCTGAAACTCGGACGAGGTGAAGATTTTCTGATCGGCCTTCACGGTGGCGACCATCTGATCGTTGGCGTCGAATTGCGCGAACAGGGCGCGGCGGACCTGTTTGACCCCGCCGATCGTGATCTCGCGGTCCTCCGCCTTCAGTGCGACGACCGAGCCATAGGCGTTGAACGGACCTTCGGGGCTGAAGCCCCGGATATGTTCGCAGTTGATGCGCGCCGTATAGGTGCCGGTGTTATAGTCGGCTGCCGACTGGTCGATCATGTCGCGGGTGATGACGCGGTCATCGGTGGCGGTCGCACCTTCGACGGCGATACAGAAAAAAGGGGTCTTGGCCATGATCGGTCGGGTCCTTGGCGGTCGGTTCGGGCGGACGGCCGGGCAGGGCCGTTTTGACCAGGTGAACAGGGGCCAAGGGGCGCGGGCGCGCAACGCGGCGCTCTTGTAGAGACGGTCTCTACAAGAGCGGGAGGGCGCAGGGAGGGACGGGCGGTGGTTACCGTCCCCCTCGATGGACAAGCTCCCACCCGATCACGGCATGCCACTCCCGGCATCGACGATGCCGATCCCCGTTGACGCGAAGCGCCAGGCGCGCAGCCTGTATTGGCGTGGCTGGGGCGTCACCCAGATCGCGGACGAGCTGGGACTCAAGCGCGCGACGGTGGAAAGCTGGAAACAGCGCGACCGGTGGGACGACGCGCCGTCGCTGACCAAGATCAACGACCAGCTGGAATGCCGCCTCAACACGCTGATCGCCAAGGACCATAAGACCGGTGGCGACTTCAAGGAAATCGACCTGCTTATGCGCCAGGTCGTATCGGCCGCGCGCGTGGCGCGGTTCCAGGCGCCCGGCGGTCATGAAGGTCACCTCAACGACAAGGTGGCCAATCGGAATGCGGGTGAACGCAAGGAAAAAGCACCTGCCAATCACTTCACAGCCGAACAGATCGCGCGGCTGGAGGATATTTTCCATGCGGAGAATTTCGAATATAACGAGTTGTGGTGGGTGAACCGCGACCAGCGGACCCGCATGGTCCTCAAGTCCCGCCAGATCGGTGCGACCTTCTATTTCGCGCGGGAAGCATTGCTCGATGCGTTGAAGGGCGGCGGCAACCAGATATTCCTATCGGCGTCGAAAAATCAGGCGCACGTCTTCAAAAAATATATCATTCAGTTTGCCGCGCGGGTGGGCGTGAAGCTGAAGGGCGATCCGATTGTCGTATCGGCGGAGGGCTTGCCCAAGGAAAAGCCGACTGCCGAGCTGATTTTCCTCGGGACCAATGCGCGCACCGCGCAGGGCTATACCGGCAACTTCTATTTCGACGAGTTTTTCTGGACGTTCGGTTTCGACGAGCTGAACAAGGTCGCCAAGGCGATGGCCAGCCATAAGCACTGGCGAAAAACCTATCTGTCGACGCCGTCGACGGTCGCGCACCAGGCCTATTCGCTGTGGACCGGCGCGGCGTTCAACCGGCGCCGTAAGAAGGTCGACCAGGTCGCGATCGACGTCAGCTATGACACGTTGAAATCGGGTCACCTCGGCGCCGATCGGATCTGGCGCCACATGCTGACGCTGGAGGATGCGGCGCAACAGGGTTGCGACCTGTTCGACCTGGCGGAGGTGAAGGACGAAAACGCGCCGGACGAATATGCGAACCTGTACGGGTGCCAGTTCGTCGACGACAGCCTGTCCGCCTTCAAGTTCAACGAGCTGCAACGCTGTACGGTCGACGCGGATGTCGACTGGCGCGACGTCAACCTGTTGTCCGACCGGCCGGTGGGCGATCGGGAGGTGTGGGCGGGCTATGATCCGCAGGAGAGCACGGACGGCGACAATGCGGCGCTGGTCATCGCGCTCCCGCCCGATGGGCCCAATGGCAAATTTCGGTTGCTGGAGAAGCATCAGCTGCGCGGCGCCGATTTCCAGGAACAGGTGGAATTCATCCTGGCGCGGCTCAAGCGTTACAACTGCACCTATATCGGCGTCGATGCGTCGGGCGTGGGCGCGGGCGTCTACCAGATCCTCAACGATCGACACCGCGGGGTCGTCAAGATCCAGTATTCGCTCGAGGCGAAGACCCAGATGGTCATGAAGGCGCAGCACACGATCTCGCGCGGCCGCGTCGAGTTCGATGGCGGATGGACCGACCTGCAATCGGCGTTCCTGTCGATCAAGAAGGCGCTGACGCAATCGGGTAAGGCGATCACGTTCAAGGCCAGCCGCGCCGACGACACCGGCCATGCCGACGTCGCGTGGGCCGCGATGCATATTTTCATCAATGAACCGCTCGACGGTCAGTCGCGACCCAAGACGCGCATGGAGGTTATCGGTGACGAAGAAGACCAGGCCCCGTCGTATGACGGCTTCGGAGACGAGTTCGGCGGGCCATATGGCTATCTCCGACGCCACCAGTGCCGTGGCGGTCGCGGAACAGCGGGGCGTCGAGGCGTTCACGTTTGGCGACCCGGAGTCGGTCCTGGACCGGCGAACCCTGCTCGATACGGTCATGCAGGTGTACCGCAACGACCGCTGGTACGAGCCGCCGCTGTCCCGCGATGGCCTGGCGCGGTCGTTCAACGCATCGCCGCATCATAGCAGCGCGATCCTGCTGAAGCGGAACATCGTCGTCTCCGAGCTGGCGGCGACGACGTACCTTTCCAGCGCCGTGGTCGAGCGGATCGTCCAGGACTTCTTGGTCTTTGGTGAATGTTACCTGCTCAAGATCGTCAACCGGTTCGGGGGGCTGGTCCGGCTCGACTATCTGCCCGCCAAATATATGCGCCGGGGGGTGAAGCCGGGGGTGTTCTGGTATGTGCCTGGCGGATCGCCCGAAGTCGAATATCCAGCCGGGGCGGTGATCCAGATCATGCAGCCGGATATCAACCAGGAGATCTATGGATCGCCCGAATATATCTCGGCGATCCAGGCCGCCTTGCTGAATGAAGCGGCGACGCTGTTCCGGCGCCGCTATTACCTAAATGGCAGCCACGCCGGTTATATCCTCTATGCGACCGGCGATATCGACGAGCGGGACACCAAGAAACTGCGGGCGGCGCTGCACGCATCGAAGGGGCCCGGCAATTTCCGCAACCTGTTCGTCCACGCGCCAGCGGGCAAGGAGGGTAGCCTGAAGATCATCCCGGTTGCCGAACAGGGCGCCAAGGACGTCTTCATGGACATCAAGAACGCAACCCGGGACGACGTCCTTGCGGCGCACCGGGTGCCGCCCCAGCTGCTCGGCATCGTGCCCGCGCAGGGATCGTCGTTCGGGAGCCCGAAGGATGCCACCGGCATGTTCTGGATGCTGGAGATCATCCCGCTGCTGTCGAAATTCCTGCGGATCAACGAAGAGGTCCTGGTCGACGCGGTGCGGACCAAGCGTCCGATCGAGGCAGCGCAGGCGTTGCTGTCAGCCACGGCATAAGATCTGGATGCGCCTATATCAAAAATTGGCCTTAGATACTTGATGATTATAGCACCATCCACACCCTTCACGTTTATTTCTATTTTTGTTATATATTAGATTTATTCTGCCCGGCTTCCAGAAAGTGACAAAATATTCTATCCATTAAACTTGAATATGCCTTTAAATAATTTTCTAGTTTGGATGTTGATACGTCAACATGCACCTTTTTCCTATGAGCAATCGTAATACGATCATCTACCATATTATCGATGTGCTGACGTTCTATTTCTTTATTTGAATTCCATTCCAATCTTAGAGTGTTTTCGTATTCCGCGTCAAATAGCCCCACTAGCTCCAATATTTTTGTGCTTTTGGGATTTTGATAGCTTTCGCAGATTTTTTCTATCGGTCTATAGATCCGACTATTCGACCTTTGTTTCGCATACTCAATAAAAATTCTTTTTAGCATCTGTTCTAGGCTGCCGCATATCGAAACGCATAATTGCTGGCTAGATAGCGATACAATCTCGTCTTTGTACTCTCCAACACTACTTTTTATAATCGAAAGCTGATGTTTTAAGCGATCGAATTCTGCTTGGAGTTCTTGACGCTTCATATTTCAGAGAAAGCCATCTCGGCTTCCTGCCTGCGTTTTTTAACATTTTCATCATCTGCTGTTGACCGAATGTATCCCTCAACAAAGCGGCTATTTAAGAGTAGCTTGCTATAGGCACTATTAACTGCATCGGCGGTCAAAGGGCGGTCCGCAATGATTCGACGAGCGATCGCCGGTGCGACGGCATCAAAGACCGCAGTGTTCAGTGATCGATCGGGACGGAATGGCCTCTCGCGAAAATTAGCCGCAATGAAGGCCATCGTATTTGTAAAAACCTCTCCCAGCTTTGCGAGCTCGGGGCCAGGTAAAGTCCTCTTTTGCTTCATATAGTCATTTAAAAAATGCTTCATTGGGCTTTGATATTTATCACCATCTTCGTAAAATGCTAAAAAACGCAAAATAAGTTCAATATCTTTTAGTCTTTTGCTTTTAGGCCCATAGATATGACGCCAAGCCGGATTTTCATTCAGCGTATGCAAGTAATCATTAAAAGAGCCATGGCAAATGCACGACCTAATTTCTTGGGGGGATAGCTTGATGCCACCGGTATTTATTCTTTCAAAAACCTCGTATACGCTGTTTATTTCCCCCTCAGGCAAATCCTGCTTGAAAACTGTAGCGTGTACAACTGCATCATCGAGTCGCGCACGATCCGCCTCATCGAGACTTTTGTACGTTCTTCCGGAAAACCTACTCTCAATGCCGGATAATGAAAACTCTTTACCATTTATAACGCCGGTCGAATAAAAGTGCAGTGACTTTAAACGCTGCTGGCCGTCAATCACGAGATGCTTCCCCGTGTCAGCTTCTTTGAAAAGAAAGATGCCCGGAACAGGAAGGCCAAGTAAAAGCGACTCAATAAAGCGTGAACACTGATTCTGCGACCAGACAAAAGCACGCTGAAATGGGGGAATATAAAAGAGCTTTTTATCCATGCGGGATATTAAAGTCTCAACAGGGTAATCTACGCCAAAAGAGGATATAGAAAATAGTTCACCAGTTGCCGCAACATCCTCTTCTGTGTCGTCGACGTTGGTGAGATCTTCAAGATCCTCCTGGAGTTGTTGAATCTCTCCCATCAATATTCCATTCTATTAGGTTGTCCAGCTTAGAGGGCTGGTGTTGCTAATTTTCCTCAGCAACATGCCTCGCAAATTTGTCCGGACTATGCAAGCTCATGCGTCGAATGATGAGTTTCACGTCTCTTATCGCTTCAAATCTCTCGATCGAATGTGATGCTAAATGGGTTGATCCCTAAGCGAGGCACTGATCTTTCATAACGCGCTAAGAGGTTCGTCATGATGCTGGCCGGCAGCCACAATAATTGTGAGACATCAGGCGCGTACGATCGGCACCTCGTTAAGGTTCGTTGTCCAGGCCGGGGACCGCATCTCCGATCGGAGGCGCCATTGGCGCTTGAAGCCCTGGCCTGCCGTCACGATCGTGAATTTGCCGAACCGGCCGTTCACTTGGTCGAGCGCGGCCATCAATCGGTCGCGTCGGTCACTGTCACCCTCGAATAGCGTGCGCGGCCGCTCGCTGGCGATCGTCAGATCGTCCAGGATGATCCCGGCCTTCGTATACGCATAGCCGTCCCGCCAGGCGCGCTCTGCGCAGCGCCTGGCGGCCGCGATCAGCTCCAGGCTGTCGCTGGTCATCGGGTGGAGGGTAGTGGCCCTGGATCCCGCATATTGCGGCCGGTCGGGCTTGTGCCGGTTGGTATGGAAGAATGCGGTCAGCCTGCCCGCGACGAGGCCGTGTTGGCGCAGCTTTTCCCCGGCGCGCAGCGCGTATTGCGACAGCGCGCCCATCATGGCGTCGAAATTGGTCACCGGCGTTCCAAATGAACGGGTGACGGCCATGCCTTTCCGCGTCGGCTCAACCGCCTCGATCGCGTTCGATGGGACGCCGCGCAGCTCGGCGACCAGGCGCTCCAGGACGACGGTGCCGATGCCACGCGCCTGCTTCATCGGCATACCGCGCAAGGCGGCCGCTGTGGTGATCCCCAGCGCCGCCAGTTTCGACGCGGTGGCGCGGCCCACGCCCCAGACGTCTTCGATCGGAAACGCACGCATGACGTCGTCGCCCAGGCGATCGTCGCGCAGATCCGCGACGCCACCAAACCGAGGCTGTTTCTTAGCGGTGGCGTTGGCCAGCTTCGCCAGGGTTTTGGTCGGGGCGATCCCGACGCATGTCGGGATGGCCGTCCAGAGCAGCACCTGGTCGCGCAGCCTGTGCGCGTGGTCGACCAGGTCGCGGTCCTCGAAACCCGCCAGGTCGAGGAAAATTTCGTCGATCGAGTAGATCTCGAAGTCGCGCACGAAGGATTCACAGGCCGCGACGACCCGGCGCTGCATATCGCCGTACAGCGCATAGTTAGACGACCGGACGCGGATCTCGTGCTGGCGGATCAGATCGCGCAGATGGTGGAGGGGATCGCCCATCTTGATCCCCAGCGCCTTAGCCTCAGCGCTGCGGGCGATGGCGCAGCCGTCGTTGTTCGACAGGACGATCACTGGCACGCCGATCAGGCTGGCGTCGAAGGCCCGCTCACAGCTGACATAGTAGTTGTTGCAGTCGATCAAGGCGATCGGGGTGGTCATACGACCCTGCGCGCCACGCCCACCACCACGCCCCATATGTCGACATACTCGTCGACCAGTATATGCGAGAAGCCCTCGGCTTCGGGGACGAGCCAATAGCGGCCGTCGAGTTTCTTCAGGCGCTTGAGGGTGCGGTCCCCGTGCACCAGCGCTACCACGATAGACCCCGATCGCGGGCGCTTGGCGCGGTTGACGACGATGAGGTCCCCGTCGGTGATGCCAGCGCCCACCATGGAGCCGCCTTCGACCCGCATGATGTAGCTGGCGGCCGGTTGCTCGACGAGCCAGGCACCCAGGTCGATGGGTTCTTCCATGTCGTCCTGGGCCGGGGAGGGGAAACCGGCCGGCGTGCGGCATAGGAGCATCTGCACCTCGCGCGGCACCAGGTGGTAGGGGATCTCACGCAGTTGCATCGACGTTCCAGCGACTCAATTAAGGTGTCATCTGGAACATAAATAGAACATTGGTCAACCGTCCGCGTTAGTGTCCCATTTTGAGCCGCTTTTCGCGGGGCTAATAGTATACCAAAATTAAGTAATAAAATTACAAAATGTTGCAAAAATATTACATTGTAATTTTATTATACGATTTTGTTCGATTTCGTCGTGACCCCGATTTCCGCGCAAGACCCCCCGCCTCGCCCGCGGGCTTTTTTGGTCGCTTTTGATGCAAAGCGCACATTTGATGCAGCCCGGATTTCCGGGGCGTACAGAGGCGAAAGGCGCGATCGGCTGATGATGCATACTGATGCACCCAGATGCGCTTGGCGGACCCCTGTGGGGAAGGCGTGCAAAAGCCGCTTGCTGCTCCCCAGGCAGCACCGCGTCGGCATAGCCGACGCACCCGTCCGCCGGATCTTGGCGAGCGAGAACGGTGGTTCCGGTCGGGAGAGGTGGGGGGCTTCCATCCAACAGCGCAACGCGTAGCGTTTCCTTTTATTCTTAGATCTTCCTCCGGGTAGTGGGCAAATTATGTACTCGCGCTAGGCACAGGAAGGTCACGGCGATCGATCCCGGCCGCGACCCCTGCAAGCGCCGCTACGAGGGCAGGGTCGCTAGGCCATGCAGGCTTTGCGACACCAGTTGATCCCCGCAACTTCTTCAGGCCAATGGTCACCAGATTCTGAAACGCGCCCTTGGCCTCTTGGACCAACTGCTCACCCCAGGCGAAGAAGTAAGCGTTAGACGTCTGCTCGAGCTGGGGCCCGGCTTGCCCTTCCGATCCCTCCTTAGTTTTCGTGCGGCGGACCCAGCAGACGAAACCAAACTGGCGGAGGCGTGCGAGGGCCGCTTTAACGAAACCTTCACTTTTGCCAACGGCGCTGACGATCGTCTCGATGCGCGGGAAAAGCTCACCGGTGACGTGATTGAACCGGTCTAGCAAATAGGCGAGGACCGCGCGGTCGTCGCCATGCAGCCGCTTGCGCGGATCGGTGACGTCCTCGCGCTTGCCAGCACGGCGATCGGCCCGCTCCTGACGCAGCTGCACGCTGTGCAATTTGTAGAGCTTATCGAATGCACAAAGCGCGGCGCCTTTAAAGACGCTCCATTTGCGGCGATCGCCGTCACCATGACGGCGCCAAGGCTTTGCTTGACGGCTGTCCTGGTGAAAGCTGCCCCGACGTACCGGGTCAGTCGCATCACCCTCTTTACGATGGCCGGGCGTAGTTGAAAGAATGGAAGCGGCAAGCTGGCCAAAACCGGCCGCCATTATGACGCCACCGCATAGAAATCATCTTCTGCGGAATTGTTGTAAGCTATTGAAGTTGTGTCGGACGATTTTGCCGTATTCTGCAAAGAGATGGCGGAAGACGTGGACTTAATGCGGTTTTTGGTACCGTCATACGCAGGTTCGAATCCTGCCGCCCCAGCCATCTGCCTGAAATCTCAGCCAATTGGCTGCTAAGTGTTTGAGGATACTGGCTGACTATCAGGGTCGGCCGTTGGCACCTGCACAATTGTGCATCGGATTGTGCCAATGCGCTGGCCGGGAAGGCCGCGGTTTTGGACTGTCTTCAACACGTTTACCGGCGCGGGCACATTTTCTGGTGGCGCCGAATTCACCGTTTATTGGATAATGGCACCCTAGATATTCGGCTGTCGCTGCGGACCACCGACCGGAAGGCAGCGCGCAACATGGGGGCGGCGCTCACGGCGGTGACGCCGAAGGTGCTGGAGATGCTCGATAGGCGGGCCAAGCAGAAGACCAATATCACCGAGCAGGAGCTCCAGGCGATCGCGAAGGCGATGTACGAGGAGCGGTTGGCCGAGGTCTGCACCTTGCAGCGATCGACGCCATACGATTTCGAGAACCACTCGGCCGCCAATCTGGCCTTCATCGATTATTTCGAGCGCCTGAAGAACCAGGGGGGCCATATGTCCTTCCTGCCGGGCGACGAGCGCAAATTGGAGGCGGAGGGCTGGAGCGCGCGACGGATCGCCGATCTGCGCTCCATCATCGCGATGCGCGAGGAGCGCGGCGTTAGCCCGATCCGGCCAGACGAGATCGATCGCCATCTCGCCGCTGCGGGTTTCGCGGTCGATGACCGGCTGCGCTGGATGCTGGAGCTCGCCCTCTACCCGGCCTACCGCGACGTCTATGTCGCGGCAGAGGCGCAGCTTCGAGGTGCGGCCACGCCCGGGACGGTGGCGCCTGGCAGTCCGGCTACGCCTGCATCGGTGACGCCGTTCCCCGTTGCGGTCGCTGGCGTTCATCCTGCGCCGGTCGGTACCACTCCGGCGGTACCAGAGGACTGGCTGCATTGCACCCCGATCGAGGCAGCGGAGCGGATGATCGCCACGACGCCTCGCCTGCTGGAGCATCGCAAGGGCGGCAAGCGCGAGAAGGACAGCGTCGGCGAACAGACGCTGCGCCAGATTCGATGGGCCGCCGTGCTGCTACAGAAGTCGCTGCCGCCCGGCACGCCGATGTGGCGGGTCACCAAAGCAGACATCGTCAAGCTCGACAAATGGTTCGATCAGCTATCCGTCAACTATGGCAAGGCGGCTGGCGACCACGACCTCGGGCAGAGCCTGGAGCAGGCGGCGGCCGGGTTCGCCGATCGAGTCGAGAATGGCGACGTGCCGATGGATCAGATCGGCTTGTCCACCGGCACCGCCAACAAGCATTTCAACAAGCTGGGTCAGATCCACAGCTTCACGCGCAAGGCGGTGCACATCGCCGAGCCTATCGACTTCGGCGAGTTCACGGCCCCGATCGACAAGGACGAACGCGAGGCGCGGCTACGCTACACGCGGGAGCAAGGCGAAGCGATCTTCCGCCTGCCGCCTTGGACGGGCTGCGTCGGAACCGAGGAGCGACTGAAGCCCGGCCCCAAGGTCATCCACGATGGCCTGTTCTATCTGCTGTTGCTCGTCTGGTACACCGGCGCACGTCGCGAGGAACTCGCTAAGCTCATGCTCGACGATGTCGAGGAGCGGCATGGCATCGACTATCTGCTGATCCGCCCCACCATCACCGGGCGGATCAAGAACAAGTCCTCCCGGCGCGTGATCGTCATCGCCGACGAGCTGATCCGGCTGGGCTTCCTCCGCTATGTCGAGGCGATGCGCGCGGCTGGCGAGCAACTGCTGTTCCCGGAATTCGTGCCAGGGGGCGATACCAAGCGCAAGCTGGGCGACGTCTTCTACAAACTGTGGTGGATCTATATCGCGCCGAGCGTGCCCGATCGGAAGCGCGGTCAGGCGATGCACTCCGCCCGCCACACCGTCTCGGACGAGTTGAAGGACCAAGAGGTCTTCATCGAGTTCCGCAACGATCTGCTCGGCCATAAGGGGACCGGTGGCGAAGGCATGACCCGCTATCCGGGCCGTGCCTCGCTCGAGAAGCTCAAGGCCACGGTGGCCAAGATCCCGATCGTGACGGGCCATCTGCCCGACCAGCGGACCATCCGCCTTTTACCACCGAGCATGCGGCAGGCGCGCCCTACGCGCGCCAAAGGGGACCGCGCATGACGCGCTCCAGGCAGCCCCGGCGGGCTGAACAGAAAAGAAGAAGAGACGCGCGCGCTGATAAGGAGAAGAGGATGCGGTTCGGCTCTCGCCTCCGCGATGTCGAGCGAGGAAAAAGAGTAGCAGGATGGGTGGTGTACAACACCACAGTCCGCCGGGGCGGACCTACTCCGCGCCGACGGCTTGTCGCAGGGGCAGAGAAATGAGCAAGGTCGCGACCGACCGGCCACGCCGTAAGCCGCGCGGGAAGCGCGCGCCGCGCGCAAAAACTGGCGAGAGCATCAACATTCGAGTCACGGCGGAGGAGAAGCGGCTGCTCATTCAAGAGGCGGGGGAAGTCGGCATATCGAAGTACGTCCGCAAACGCCTTTTTGACGGCGGCTTGCGCGATCGGGACGCGCTTCGAGAGATCGCCGTCCTGCACGTGCTCGGCCGACGTATCCAGGATCTGGCCAAAAAGACAGACATCGATGCCATGATCGTCGCCGACACGCTTGGTGACATATGCGCGGCGATCGGAGGCCTGGCCGTCGATCTGGACGATGCTAGCGACGGGGCACCGACGCCGTGATCGTGAAACATATTCCGGCACGGCCTGCCGGACGCAATGCGACGATCGAACGGGCAAGACATGCCCGCAATCTCGTAGATTATCTTCGACAGCCGGAGAAGCAGAGCGCTGAAAGGGACTATCAGGTCGCCTATATGCTTCGCGAGGGGCTTGGCGATACGAAAGGAGAGCGCCTGTTCCATATCGGTGCGCGCAACTTTGTCAGCACGGATATCGCCGGGCAACGCGCTGAAATGATCGCCATCGCTCAGATGGCAAGCCGCAGTCCCAACCCGATCGATCACTGGCTGCTCAGCTGGCGCGAGGGCGAACTCCCGACGCCTGCGGAGATCGACGAGACGGTGGCGATGTTCGTCGAGCACCTCGGCGTCGGCGACCAGCCGTGCATCTATGCCTGCCACGGAGACACCGATAATCGGCACGTCCATTTGGCGCTCAATCGATACGATCCGCTGTCGGGGCGGATGATTGAGATCAACGACGGCTTCACCCGTGAAGCGGCGCATCAGGCGATCGCGTTGATTGTCGATCGGTTTGGATGGCAGGCGGAGGCCGAGGCGCGGTATACCGTCGTGAGCGGCAGACTGGTTACGGCGGCCAGTGCCGCAGCAAGACAGAAGGCGGGGTGCAAGCCGCTTAGTCCGAAAGCAACGTCGTTTGAGAGACGGACCGGCTACCGCTCCGCACAGCGGATCGTGCAGGAGGACGCGGTACCACTCATCAAGGCTGCGCGGTCGTGGAATGACCTGCATGCTACATTGGCGGAGGTCGGTATTCGCTACGACATCGTCGGCACCAATGGGGTGACGCTCACGGTCGATGACGAACGTGTGAAGGCGTCCAGTATCGATCGAGCGATCACCCGGACCCAGGTAGAGAAACGTCTCGGTCCATTTGAGCCGCGGGGCGAGGCGATCCATGAAGTATCGCGTAGCCCCCATAGTGATCGACTTGGCGAGGCGTTCCGTGCCGACGAGTATCGCGTACAATGCGAGTGCTGGCGGCGTCAGCAGAAAATACGCCGCGAGAAGCGTTCACTGCCGGCCGGCCTTGCACAGGAAGAAGCCGAACAGGCGCAACCTGCGGCAGGAGAAATTCAGCCCCTGTTGACGCGACCGCCGCCTGATCTGGAGAGCTGGTATTACGCGCACGGAGAAGGCGCTTTCGCAAAGCGCTGGCGGCACCGCTTCGACGTGGAGGAGCTGCCGCACTTCGCCGGCGTCACCCAAGGCAAGCCTGATTTGCCAACTGAAATTGACGGCTACCATGGCTATCCGTGCTCAGACGGCACGCGCTATGCCCGAGGTCCCGATGAGCCAACGGCATTCCTGGATCGCGGCTCGAAGATCGGGGTCGTCATTCAGGACGACGCGGCCATGCTGGCCGCCCTGCGGCTAGCTGCGCTTAAGTTCGGCGGCAAGGTGTCGGTCAACGGCGACAAGCAGTTTCGAGAGCGCACGTTCGAAATCGCCCAGCGACATGGATTGGGACATGTGCTGGCGGATGCGGATTTGGCGGCCAAGTGGCGAGCGCTTCAGCCCAAAGCTATCTCTCAGGGGCCGACGCCGCCAAATGTTCCAGTCAGCCTGTCGGCGTCGAAGGCGGCAGGCAGTGCGATTGATCCTGTTTCGGCACCACAATCCAAATCCGTTGATGACCTATCGCGCGCACGAGCATTAGCTATTCCTCGCGAACAGCAAGCTCTGAAGCAGTCGTGGAAGCGGGCTTTCGCAAGATTGACGGACATGGGTCGTTTACCGGTCTGCGATGAAGCCGGGCGATGGTCGATCAGCACCGAGGGACTATCGCTTGATGAGTGCCGGGCGCTGTCAGCCCGAGGCCAAGATGCGGAAACGCAGAAGCGGTTCGCCGAGATGAATGCTAATCACCCGAAGCCTGAAATTCCTGCGACCGAATCTAGCCGTGTAACGAAGCAAAGCGTTCTTGAACTCGGGCGCATCATGTCTACCGGCAAAAACTTAGATCCAACCCGTTCACAGCAGGACGTTTTCACATTGGCAAGGCTAGGCAGAAACAGAGGTAATTTAAGCGAAGATTTACCCGAATTGGGAGTGACCGGTAAAGAGCGATAGCGGCGAGGTAGTCATTATCCATTAAGCCTGAAAACGAGTTCTTTTTGAGAAATAGCGTTTCATGACCATCGCGGCATATCCGATGGCGGTTTCCGGAATTTGACCTTGTCTGTGGAGTGGACAGCTCGCGACCAACATACGCCGATCGTTAGGAGGTACGGGAATGTCGGTTTATGCCAAAACCCGCCGTTCGGTGGACATCAATCTGCCGGGCTGCAACGAGCCCCACTTCGATCATCCCTATCGGTGCGACGGAGCCTGGAAGCAAAAGCTTTTGTACGTGAGGACGGCAGGCGAAGCGAACGACGGAATACTGCGATAGTGTCGATTCCAACTTCAAGGGGAATGCGATGTCGAAAAAGGCTACGTTGGCTTCTTATCTCGACCCGCCCAGCTGGCGATCTTTTACTCCCGACGAACAAAAAGCCTATTTCGCTGAACTGCGTGGACGCGCGAAGGCGGGAAGGAAGATGCGCGCGGCGACTCGGGGACATAAGACCGCGATCGTGCTGCAGGAGAGCGTCTCGCCCTTCGACGCCTACACCTATCTGCACGCCCGATTTGGAGCCCCGAACGGTCTCCAGACGATGCTGGCTCGGGACGATTCCGACAATCTGTTCCATTGGGACTACTATCTGAAGGCGGGCGGTGCAAACCTGCAGTTTGTTGGAGCGTCGGAAGAGGTCCATGTCCATTTTGACATCAACGTTACCGACGAACAATGCGTCTCCTTCATAAAAGCGTTGCGTACCGATTTCGGAAGAGTCGGCCAATATAAAGGGCGCTTCGCCGCCAGCCTCGAGAAATGGAACGTTTTTCCGAACCAATTTCTTGCGATTGCGAATCGCTGCGCAGAACTTTATAACGACATCACCACAACGTTGCCGAAGATCGAGCGCAAGATACTCGCCGACAAGTTGACCACTCAGGCACTGATTGCTGAAAAGCGACGTAAGGCGCATGCCAGATGGATGAAGGCGGTCACGACCGCGCCAACGGAGCTGTCGGTGCTGATGCCCGTCCTTTTTGAATCCTTCATCGGTCTAATCGTAGCCTTGCTGATCAAGCCGGAGGTAAAGAATGACGCGGAGGCCTTGAACGCTTTCGTCAGGGGTCCCCTCGATCAAAAGCTCCTCGCGATAGCCGACCGGTGTGCAGGCTTCGATAGGCCGCTCGTACGGGAAGATCCGGTCTTCGGGCGGTATTGGACGGTAGTGAACCGTCGCAACGATATCATCCACGGGAATGTCGATCCGGTCCGGGACTCGCTTGAGGTCGTCTATTTCCATGGCAAGCGCCCGCTCTACAAGACGGGGGGCGACCGCATGCGCCAGCACTGGAAAAGGTTGATCGACCGGTACCGGCCGCAAGATGTAGTGGACGACTATCTGGCGATGCACGCCTTCATCGTCGACATTCTCGACCACATGACCCCAGGTGGGCGCCGCGTGGTGGAAATGGTGATGGAGGACACCCAGCCTGGCTGGGATAACCGGCGCAAAATCGCCGGTCGCTTGTTTCCCGACCATGTGGCGACGACGGTGTTCGAGGGTATGCGGTACGATTGGCAGTTGAAGCCAAATTAGGCTTCGCGCCGATCGCGCACTCGACGCTGGAATGAGGACGAGACGACATCATGGTGCAAAATCTAATGTGGATCGCTGCCGGGCAGGGCGAGGATTGGTGCAACGAGACATCGCTTGCGGCGATCAACGGCGCGTTTGGCCGTTCCCCTAGGGTCGAAACCCAATCAGCGTCTTGAGGGCTGCCTGTTTTTCTGATTCATTGGCGGGTGGATCAGGAGGAGTGAGGCATGGCGCTGTTCTGGTTGTCGGATGAAGCGTGGGCGGCGATCGA
>Ga0308171_1000424_pt1 | contig 94940 bp, 91 predicted proteins | sample PhyGR1_FD_202135 | JGI IMG/M metagenome (GOLD analysis project Ga0308171, IMG submission 202135) | Phyllosphere microbial communities from UC Gill Tract Community Farm, Albany, California, United States - DLSLSG.R1 | ecosystem: Host-associated > Plants > Phyllosphere > Unclassified | place: USA...
CTCCTCCTGCTGGGCTCGAACCAGCGACCCTCTGATTAACAGTCAGATGCTCTAACCAACTGAGCTAAGGAGGAATGTCCTTTGTTTTAAGTGGTGCAAATATAGGACGAATATTTATACCCTACAAATATTTTTATTGAAAAATTTCAAAAATATTATAACTTATTAGTAAAGATCTTGAATATGTCACTTCCGAAGATCAGCAACATCAAGCCTAACAGGAAGATAACTCCGATCATCTGGGCATTTTCCAATACTTTTTGAGGAACAGGTTTTCCAACAATCATTTCATATAATGTGAAAATTACGTGTCCACCATCCAATCCCGGGATAGGAATTAGGTTCAAAAATGCCAACCAGATAGAAAACATCGCTGTAAAACTCCAGAAAGCTGCCCAATTGATTCCGATACTTCCGTCAGCAGCTCTATCAACCGGCATATTTTTTACAATAGCAATCGGCCCACCAACATTTTTATATCCTTGAATTTTTGAGTTAAACATGATTTTAAATTGTTTAACCTGCATAGTCAAGGCTTCAATCGTTCTTTCTAAACCTCTTGGAATAGACTCTCCGAAAGAATACTGTTTGTTTGTTACTACACTTGCCAACGCTTTCTGATCAACGCCAACACCTAATTTTCCGTCTTTATCAACAGCAATTGAAATCGTTTCCGGTTTTCCGTTTCTTACAACATCAATTGTAATTGTTTTTCCCTTATTTTCTAATAAAGTAGAACTTACTTCATCGAAGAAAGGTGTCTGTTTTCCATTTACTGCGATTACTTTATCACCTTTCATCAAACCTGAAGCTTTTGAAGCCGGACTCACTAAAGTATCAATAATCATTGGAAACCGTGGAGAGATGTATAATTTTGCCTCTTTTTGCTTTAAAACATCTGCAACACCGTCTTTATTTACTGGGAAAGTAACTTCTTTTCCGTTTCTTACTACCGTTACATTATCTCCTAAAAGGATATTGATAGAAGCATTTTCTAATCTTTCGGCAGGTTTTCCGTCGATAGTAACGATTTTATCACCGTTCTGGAATCCCATTTTTTTTCCTGCTTCACTTACACCGATACCATTGTTGAATTTAGTAAGATCAGTATACATTTCTCCGTTAAAGAAAGAAAGACAACCATAGATCAACCAAGCCAGAAAAAAGTTTACTGTAACTCCACCCAACATGATGATTAATCTCTGCCAAGCCGGTTTTGCTCTGAATTCCCATGGCTGAGCAGGCTGCTTCAGTTGCTCGGTATCCATACTTTCATCTACCATTCCGGCAATTTTTACATAGCCACCAAAAGGAAGCCATCCGATTCCGTATTCTGTTTCGCCGATTTTTTTCTTGGCGATGGAAAACCATGGATCAAAGAAAAGGTAGAATTTTTCAACTTTGGTCTTAAAATATTTTGCTGGTAAGAAATGCCCAAGTTCGTGAAGGATTACCAAGATAGAAATGCTCAATATAAATTGAAACAGTTTGATTGCTATTTCCATTAATGCTTTTTATGTTTAATTTGCAAAGGTAACAATTATCAAAACTATGCCAAATAAAAAAGCTCCCCGAAACGAGAAGCTTTGTCATATAATGTGATGATTTCTTATAAATTGATGGAAACTCCAAGGCTGCCATTGTTTCCGACTTCTGCAAAAACACCGATTTTGTCTGTGAAAAGGTATCTTGCACCAATATGAGCGCCCAATCCGAAATTTTTTCCCACTACTCCGACATCAACACCGGGATAGATATCTAATTTTTCAGGTAATTGCAAAGTTTCTTTCAAATGAAAATTCACTCTTCCGAAAACAAAAGCACGGTTTTTATCATCATTGTCTTTATAATTATCAAAGTAAACATTGAGTCCTGCTCCCACGGAAATTAAATTATTTAAACCGTAATCATAAGTTCCTGTAATTCCTGTTCCATATCCCCAGGCGCTTAATCCTGCGTTTATTTTCTGATCTCCTGCTCCTGTCCACGCTTGTGCATTTACGGAAACTCCTGCGAAAATCACCATCACCATAAAAAACAATTTCTTCATAAATTTTTATTCTTTACTATTGTTACTAAAAAATATCCTCAACAAAAATAGAACCGAAATCACAGGAAAATCGTATTTTTATTGAAGTTTTTTAACAATGTTTATGAAGATCACAGGATTTAATTTAGATATCATCTGGAAAAATAAAACGGAAAACTTTCAACTAATAGAAAAGGAATTACAGAATCAGGAAAGTGATATTTTCCTTTTACCTGAAATGTTTTCTACGGGTTTTTGCATGGATGCCGATGAAGTTGCCGACAGAAATCTGGAATCGCTGGAATTTTTAAAGAAAATATCAAAAGAAAAAAATGCCGCTTTCTGCGGAAGTGCACCCGTGGAAGAAAATGGAAAGTTTTTCAACAGAATGTATTTCGTTCAGCCGGATTTTCAAGTTGATTTTTATGATAAGAGACATTTGTTTTCATTTTCAGGAGAAGATAAAGTGTATACTCCGGGAAAAGAAAGAGTGATTGTGAATTATAAAGGTTTCAGAATTTTATTACAGGTTTGTTATGACCTTCGTTTTCCGGTTTTTGCAAGAAATAATGATGATTATGACGCTATTTTATATGTTGCCAACTGGCCTGAAAAAAGAGTGGGAGCATGGGAACATTTGTTAAAGGCAAGAGCAATTGAAAATTTATCTTTTGTTTTTGGCTTAAACAGAATCGGGACGGATGGAAATAATCTTTTTTATCAGGAAAGTTCGCATTGTTTTTTTGCGGATGGAAAAGAAATTTCACAGAAAAACGGAAATCTCATAACTGCAGAATTGAATCTGGATGAATTGAAAGACTTTAGAAATCATTTCCAGTTTTTGAATGACCGTGACGATTTTAAGATTTTTGGTTTAGGCTAAAATAAAAACTTCTGCAGATTTTCATAAATAATTTTTTAAAATCATCCGTGAAAATCTGCAGAAGTATAGTTTTATATCTATTAATCAGACTTAAATATACTGCTTCAAAAGTTGCGTCAATCGATTAACATCATGAACACCGCTTTCCTTATACAATAATTCTCCCTTTTTGAATACTGTCAAAGTCGGAACACCACGTACGCCATATTGTGAGGCAATTGCTGGATATTGATCAACGTCTACTTTGATGATTCTTGCGTTTTCACCAACGTTTTCTTTTACCGTATTTAAAACCGAAGACTGCACTTTGCAGGGTTGGCACCAGGTTGCAAAAAAGTCGATTAAGACCGGTCTTTCGGAATCTATGATTTCCTGAAATTTTTGTGACATAGTTTTATGTATTAAAAACACTTTAGTTTATCAGTTTGAAGTTAATTAAAATCACTTAAAAGTATCATCGAAAAGATCGAAACTTTGTGTTTTTGTTACTCTTACTAAATAAACTAAAGTGTATTGACTTGTTTTGTTATTGAAATCATTAAGATTTTGCTTGAAAATAAACCTTAATATGTTGAATTTAAAGCAAGAATGATTCCAAAATACTTTCATATTATAATATTTTTGACTGGCACATGAAGTCTGTCGTCGGAAATTTTTCGGTTTTTTTGATTCCGTTAAAACCTCCGTCAATTTCTGTAAAGTTTCTGATTCCGTGTGAATTAAGAATACTTGCGGCAATCATACTTCTGTAACCTCCTGCGCAATGAAGGAAAAAATGCTCAGAATCATCGATTGTTTTTACCCAATCACTTATTAAATCCAAAGGTTTGTTATATGCATTATCGATATGCTCCGCAGAATATTCTGAAATCTTACGAACATCAATGACTTTAGATTCTTCATTAAATTGTTCTGCAAATTCAGCCGGAGAAATTCTTTTCACTTCGTCTGTTTCTTTGCCTGCATTTTTCCATGCTTCAAAACCGCCGTTCAGATATCCTACAACATTGTCAAAACCAACTCTGCTTAGTCTTGTAATTGCTTCTTCTTCAGTCCCTTCGTCAACGATTAATAACAAAGGATGTTTAACATCAACAATTAAACTTCCTACCCATGGTGCAAAATCTCCTTTTAACCCAATATTTACAGAATTGGGAACAAATCCTTTGTAAAATTCTCCAGGATTTCTTGTATCTAAAATTAATGCTCCGGTTTCTTCTGCATATGCTTCAAAATCATTCACAGAAATTGGTGATAAACCTTTATCCATAACAGTGTCAAGACTTTCATAACCGCCTTTATTCATGGCAACATTCATCCCGAAATACTTTGGCGGAGCAGTCAGTCCGTCCAGAACTTCTCTGATAAATGATTCTTTATCTGGTTGATTCAGCGCATAATTGGTTCTTTTTTGATTTCCTAAAATATCGACTGTTTCTTTCTGCATATTTTTTCCGCAAGCTGAGCCTGCACCGTGAGCAGGGTAAACAGTGATACTATCGTCTAATGGTAATATTTTAGAATGTAAACTTTCGTAAAGAATCCCAGCAAGATCTTCCTGCGTAATGCTTCCTGCCTTTTGAGCAAGATCAGGTCTTCCAACATCTCCTAAAAACAGTGTATCTCCAGTAAAAATTGCTGTTTCCACACCGTTTTCGTCGATCAAAAGAAAAGTGGTACTTTCCATAGTATGACCAGGCGTGTGAAGGATTTTTATTTTTATTTTTCCTATTTCAAAAATCTGATTGTCTTCTGCAATAATCGCATCAAATTCAGGTTGAGCCGTCGGTCCGTAAACTATTGGAGCACCTGTTTTTTGGCTTAAATCTAAATGTCCCGAGACAAAATCTGCGTGAAAGTGTGTTTCAAAAATATATTTTAGAGTAACGTTGTCTTTTTCCAGTCGGTCAAGATAAGGTTTTACTTCTCTTAATGGATCTATAATCAATGCTTCATTCTCAGATACCACATAGTATGCGCCCTGAGCCAGACATCCTGTATATATTTGTTCAACTTTCATTGCGTGATTGTAAACTTTAATGTTTTATTTGAATTACAAAAATCGTGTTTATTTTTTTAAAATCGACTAAAAATAAAAATCTATATTAATAGAGTAAATCTATAAAGTTTTTATTTGTTCTAATTAATTATTTAAGTCTTGAAAAATTTGAAATTCAAGCATTAAATTTACAGATTCTCTATGATTACTTAATTAAAATTAAACATAACATTCGAATATTTTCCAAAAACATTTATATTTATAAGTTAAAAAAAAAGCAGATGGCGGATAAAAATAGTTTTGTTGAAGAATTAAATAAAAGATACACTCCAAAAGGAGATCATATTATCCTGGGAAAAGGAATGTTGGATGGGGAAGTTGTTCCTGAAGTTAATGTAACCATTCCTTTGAAGACAATTAACCGTCATGGCTTGATTGCCGGAGCTACCGGAACGGGTAAAACGAAGACATTGCAGGTTTTTGCCGAACAACTTTCTCATCAGGGAATTCCGTCTTTGGTTTTGGATATTAAAGGAGATTTTTCAGGAATTGCAGAAGCTGGTAAAATGAATGCTGTGATTGAAGAAAGATATTCAAAAACGCAGCTTCCTTATAATTCTCAGTCATTTCCTGTAGAGTTAATGACTATTTCAGGAGAAAAAGGGGTAAAGTTAAAAGCTACCGTTACCGAATTTGGTCCTGTTTTATTAAGTAAAATTTTAGAATTGAATGATACCCAGCAAAGTATCATGTCGATTGTTTTTAAATATAGTGACGACAAAGGATTGCCTTTAATTGATTTGAATGATCTGAAAAAAGTCCTTCAGTATGTCACTGAAAATCCGCAGGGAAAAGCAGAGCTTTCTTCGAATTATGGTTCGATTGCTTCGGCTTCTTTGGGAGCGATTCTGAGATCAATTGTTGCTTTGGAACAGCAGGGAGCTTCAAGTTTCTTCGGCGAATTGAGTTTTGACGTTCACGATTTGCTTGAAACGAGAGATGGAAAAGGGGTTGTGAATATTTTGAGAGTTGCTGATATTCAAAGCAAGCCACAATTATTTTCTACGTTTATGCTTTCGCTTTTTGCGGAAATTTACATGACTTTTCCGGAAGAGGGCGATAGCGGAAAACCCAAATTAGTTCTTTTCATTGATGAGGCACATTTAATTTTTGATGAATCCTCAAAAGCTTTGGTTTCCCAGATTGAAACGATGGTAAAACTGATTCGTTCAAAAGGAGTGGGGATTTATTTTATTACGCAAATACCGGGTGATGTTCCTGAAGCGGTACTTTCTCAGTTAGGACTGAAAATTCAGCATGCGTTGAGGGGTTTTACGGCAAAAGATAAAAAGGAAATTTCAAAAGCCGTAGAAAATTATCCTACAACTGATTTTTATGATGCGTCAACGTTGATTCAGAATTTAGGAATCGGGGAAGCATTTATAACAGCTTTAGATGAAAAAGGAATTCCTACGCCGTTGCTTCACACGTTTTTAATTTCTCCAGAATCGAGAATGGATGTTTTGAACGAATCTGAAATTTCAGAATTAACATCTAAATCAGCTTTAGTGGCTAAATATGAGAAAGTTATAGATAATGAGTCAGCCTACGAAATATTAGTAAAAAGAATGGAGCAGGCAGCACAAAATGCGACTCCTAACCAAAAAACAAAATCTATAAAAGAAGAACCGGGAATGTTTCAACAGGTATTGGAAAGCACAGCGGGGCGAACTTTTACCACAACATTATTGCGTGAAGGAGCAAAAGCGATCCTTGGAATGTTAGGTTTAGGTGGCAGAAAGAGGTAAATTATATAAATTTTATTTATTTTAGCAGGATTGCCTGAATTTTTTTAGATTTATTGGCATAAGTTATGTAATTTAATGATCAGGATTTTAATGAAGATCGATAGTAATCTAAATAGAAAGTGTAGAAAATCAAATGTATTCAATAATTGATATAGAAAGTAATGGTGCAGGTTACAGGAAAGAATGCATTATAGATATCGCCATTTACAAGTATGATGGTCAGAAAATTGTGGATCAGTTTATCTCTTTTGTAAATCCTGAAAGCGATATTACGCCTTTTGTGCAGAAATTGACCAATATTACTCCGAAAATGGTCAAAACAGCACCAAAATTCCATGAAATTGCCAAAAGAGTCATTGAAATTACCGCCAATACAACACTTGTTGGTCATAATATAGATTTTGATTACAGAATGCTTCGCCAATCGTTTCAAAGGCTTGGCTATGATTTCAAAACCAACACATTAGATACAATTCCTTTAGCTAAAAAACTGATTCCGGATGAAGCAAGCTATTCTCTTCAGAAATTGGTGAAATCTCTGGGTATCCCTTTGTTGAATGCGCATAGGGCAGAAGGCGATGCTCTCGCAACGTTGGAATTATTCAAACTTTTGGTTTCAAAAGATACTGAAAATGAGATTGTTCAAAAGCAGTATGATGAGACGAATGCGAAGACGTATATTAATAAAATTAAAGTACTTACGCAGGATATTCCGAATGAGAAAGGGTTTGTCTATTTCCAGAATGAGCAGGGAAAAATTATTTTCTCGGATCATGTTCAGGATATTAATAAATTTTCCAAAAAGGTTTTCAATTCAAAATCTAAAAAGTGGGAAACTATTCAAAGGGAGGTTGAACAGATTAATTATGAGCTTACCGGAACAGATATTATTGCGAAACTGATTTTAAATTCTAAAGGAATTAAAAAAAGAGATCCTTTAGCTTTCGGGCTTTATCACAGGAATAATAAATATGTCGTTGAGAAAAACCAACTGAATAAGGTGGGAAAACCTATTCTGAAATTCAGGTCTTTTACACAGGGTTCAAAAGCGGTTCAGTTTATAGAAAATATTGAAGAATACAAAGATATTGAGGCTTTTAAAAAGAAGATAGATTTCAAAAAAAGAAGTGAACTCTGGCTTGGACAGGGAAGAAAGTTGGGTGAGAAATTATTCTTAATCATTGAAAACGGAAAAGTAATGTCCTACGGGTTTTATGAACTTTTTACACAAATTCAAACTTTAAGCAAATTGTCAAAATTAAAAATCGATCTGCTTTCTCAGTCTTCAGAGCTGAACAATGAATTGCAGCTGGCGCTTATCCGTGGTGACTTTGAAACGTTGCCTTTACCGAAATAAGAGAATATTCAAAAATTCTGTCAGTTTTTATTAAAAAAGCCCCTTTTTTGATCAATTTTTCTAAAAATAAAAAAGAATTAGTACTTTTACAAAAAATAAAGGAAGCAATGCAAAATTTTAAACAACATAAAACCGGTAAAAAGGGAACTGTAAAGTTTTCTAAGGTTTGGAATATTTAAAAGAGTTGTCTTGCATAAAAATAATTATGATGGCAGGCTCTTTTTCCGAAGAATCTGCCTTTTTTTATGTTAAAATTAAATTATGAATTCACAAGAATTATTAAAGATCGCCCAAGAATTTGGCACACCGGTGTATGTTTACGATGCAGAATCGATTAAAACTCAATACGAAAAACTTACATCTTCTTTTTTAAAACACACAAAGTTCTTCTACGCTGCAAAGGCGTTGACCAACATTAATATTCTAAAGTATGTGAAGAACTTAGGTGCTTCTTTGGATTGTGTATCAATAAATGAAGTGAAGCTTGGTCTAAAAGCAGGCTTTCCAAAAGAAAAAATACTATTTACTCCCAATTGTGTTGATCTTGCTGAAATCGAGGAAGCAATGACCCATGGAGTTCACATCAATATCGATAATATCTCGATTCTTGAACAGTTCGGAAACAAATATGGAAATACATATCCGATCTTGGTAAGAATCAATCCGCATATCTTTGCAGGTGGGAATTATAAAATCTCAACAGGGCATATCGACAGCAAATTCGGTATTTCTATTCATCAGGTTCGTCATATCGAAAGAGTTATGAAATCTACAAACTTGAATGTAGAAGGACTTCACATGCATACAGGAAGTGAAATCAAAGATCCGGATGTTTTCCTTCAGGCCTTGGATATTATGTTAGAATTATCTGAACATTTTCCGAATTTAAAATATTTGGATATGGGAAGCGGATTCAAAATTCCTTATCAAGACAGCGAAGAAGAGACTGATGTAAAAACATTAGGAAAAAAGGTTGAAAAAGTAATTTCAGAATTCTCAAAATCAACAGGAAAAAAATTCGAATTATGGTTTGAGCCAGGGAAATTCTTAGTTGGGAAAAGCGGATATTTATTAGTGAAAGCGAATGTCATCAAACAGACAACGGCTACGGTTTTTGTTGGAGTAAACTCAGGTTTTAATCACTTGATCCGTCCGATGTTCTACGATTCTTATCATCAAATCGAAAATTTATCTAATCCGAAAGGGGCAGAAAGAATTTATACTGTCGTAGGAAATATCTGTGAGACAGACACTTTTGCCTGGGATAGAAAATTAAATGAAGTAAGAGAAGGCGATGTTTTGGCATTCCATAATGCGGGAGCTTACGGTTTCGAAATGAGTTCAAACTTTAATTCAAGACTAAAACCTGCCGAAGTTCTTTTCTTAGACGGAAAAGCGCATTTAATCAGAAAAAGAGATGAATTTGAAGATCTTTTGAGAAATCAGATTGAAGTTATCAATTAAAATAGAAGAACTCTGCAAGAAATTGCAGAGTTTTTTATGAGATTAAGTAAATTTTAATATTCAGAAATCTTAAACATATTTATTATTCCTTAAATTTGGTAGAGATTAGAATCTTTTTAAAAGATCTTAGTTCATTCCTATTCCAACATTCCAATATAAACAACCATCAAAAATATTAATTATGGCTAAAAATGTAGCTGAGCAAATCGTTGAAATGCTCGAAAGTGCAAATGTGAAAAGAATTTACGCAGTAACGGGCGACAGCCTCAATCATTTAAATATTGCCGTCAAAAAAAGCAGTATTGAATGGATTCATGTGAGACATGAGGAGGTGGGAGCATATGCTGCTGCGGCGGAATCTGAGCTTGATGGTTTTGCGGTTTGTGCCGGAAGTTGCGGCCCTGGGCACGTTCATTTAATTAATGGAGTGTATGAAGCACACCGTTCTCATGTTCCAATGTTGGTTATTGCTTCCACTATTCCAAGTGATGAAATGGGAATGGATTATTTTCAGGAAACCAATACGATAAAATTATTCGATGATTGCAGTCATTACAATCAGATGATTACAAGACCGGAACAGGTTCAAAGGACATTGCAGACAGCGATTCAGCATGCGATTTCTAAAAAAGGAGTGGCGGTGATTGGTCTTCCGGGTGATATTTCGGAACTGGATGCTGAAGAAGCGACAACTTCCAATAAAATATTTAAAACAAATCCTGTTATTCGACCTTCTGATGAAGAATTGAACCAATTGGCAACTTTAATCAACGAAAGCGAAAAAGTAACGATCTATTGCGGAATTGGTGCTGAAAAAGCCAATGCAGAAGTTGTACAGCTTTCAAAATATCTAAAATCTCCTGTAGGATATTCTTTCCGCGGGAAAATGGCAATTCAGCCAAATAATCCGAATGAAGTCGGTTTGACAGGACTTTTGGGACTTCCTTCTGCCTATCATGCGATGCACGAAGCTGATCTGTTGATTCTTTTGGGAACAGATTTCCCGTATCAGAAATTTATGCCCGTTAAAAATAAAATCGTTCAGATCGATGAAAGTCCTGAAAGATTGGGTAGAAGAGCCAAGTTAGAATTAGGATTAACGGGTGATGTGAAAGAAACGATCAAAGCTTTATTACCTTTATTAAAAGAAAAAACAGACGTTCATTTCCTGAATCAGCAATTGGAATTTTATGAAAAAGTAAAAGAAACTCAATTGACTTATGTAAAAGATCCTGGAACAGAAAATGCTATTCAGCCGGAATTTGTAGCGCATACTTTAGATAAATTAGCACAAAATAATGCCATTTTCACTGTAGATACAGGAATGTGTTGTGTTTGGGGGGCAAGATTTATTACAGGAACTGGCCAAAGAAAAATGTTAGGCTCATTCAACCACGGTTCGATGGCGAATGCAATGCCAATGGCGATTGGTGCTTCTTTGGCTCATCCAGACAGACAAGTGATTGCAATGTGCGGAGACGGAGGATTATCGATGCTACTGGGAGATATGGCAACTATTTTTCAGTATAAATTACCGGTAAAACTAATTGTTTTCAATAACAGAGCATTGGGAATGGTAAAATTGGAAATGGAAGTTGGCGGAATGCCCGATAATGAAACAGATATGATCAACCCTGATTTTGGAATGATTGCTCAGGCAATGGGTTATCCCGGAAAAAATGTCCACAAACCAGAAGAAGTTGAAGCTGCTATTAAAGAATGTCTTAATCATACCGGACCTTATTTACTAAATATTTTCACCAATCCAAATGCCTTAGCTTTGCCTCCAAAAATTGAATTCGACCAAGTAATCGGAATGACAAAATCTATGGCTCAACTAATGCTTGGCGGAAAAATGGAAGAGGCTTTAGATACGGTAAAAACAAACTACAAACATATTAAAGGGTTGCTATAATGAGTGCATCTTTGAAGAAATTCTACATCATTGCCTGGATTTTCGGGCTTATTTTTTACTTTTTGGATTATGTAATTCGCTCGGCACCAGCGGTAATGATTCCTGAACTGGTTAATAATTTTAATACTACAGAATTGAAGCTAATCAGCATGGTCGGAACGTATTATTACACTTATTCCACCTGTAGCTTGATTGCCGGAATTGCTCTAGACAAATTTGGAGGTAAAAAATCTCTTTTTGTCGGAACACTCATTTTAGGAATCGGATGTTTATTATTCTTGATTTCAAGTCAGGTTGCCGGAGTTTCCGGTAGATTACTTCAAGGAGCCGGTTGTGCTTTTGCATTTCCCGGTTGTGTGTATCTGGCGAGTAAAGGTTTTTCTTCAAAGTCTTTGGCAACGGCAATAGGTTTTACCCAATGTATCGGAATGCTGGGCGGAACGGCAGGTCAGTTTATCGTTGGGCCGTGGGTTGAAGAAGGGGTAAATATCAATACCTTTTGGCTTTGGTCAGGAATTTTCACCATTATCACTGCGTTTGCACTGTTTTTTGTGATTCCTAAAGAAGATAAATCTGAAGATTCTCAGGAGAATAAAACGCATCATTTAGGATATTTAGAACCCTATAAAATTGTTTTTAAAAATCCACAATCATGGTTGTGCGGAATTATTTCAGGATTATTGTTTGCTCCGACTACCATTTTTGCTATGACCTGGGCGGTTGCTTTTTTCCAAAAAGATAAAGGATTTATTTTTCATGAAGCAGCGATTACCAGTGCAATGGTTGCTTTCGGGTGGGTTTTTGGGTGTCCGCTGTTAGGTTTTATTACAGATAAAATCGGTCGCAGAAAACCTGTTTTAATTGCTGGAGCAGTTTTGATGATTGTAAGTTTATTACAATTAATTTATTTCCCGGATTTGTATCCTGCAAAAATCAGTATGTTTATTCTTGGTTTGGGTTCTGGAGCAGCAATGATTCCGTATTCTGTAATTAAAGAGACAAATCCTGATTTTGTGAAAGGAAGCGCCACGGGAGCGATTAATTTTATCACTTTCGGAGTAACAACTTTGTTGAGTCCTATTTTTAGCAGATGGTTCGGTAAAAGTCTTGAGGCATCTTCCGGAGATGCTCATTTTCAGCAGTCAATATTATTTTGGATTGTAGGAATTGTATTGGCAATTTTAGTTTCGTTACTATTGAAAGAAACAGGTAGCAAAGCTCGGTCAGAGATTTAATTTTTAAACATAAATATTTATAAGAAACTTCGCTATTCAGTGAGGATTCTTTGTTTTTTGGTTGTAATTTTGCGGTATTATTTCAAATAATCAAGCGTATGAAAACACTGATATTATTTACAGCACTTTTGGTATCAACTTTTGTATGGGCGCAAAATAATGATGTTGAGGAAAGAGATGATAATATGATCACTGAAAACAACAAAAATATTTTAAAAATAGATATTAAAGAACCTTTGCTTCAGGTTGCGGTTAAAAATTGTAATGATTTTAAAACGGCAAATTTCGAAGGTGGAATTCCAGCATATAAAGAAACATTGAGAAAATATATGTATGTCTATCTAAATACAGATTTTTATGTTCTTAACGGAGATTTTACCTTTACACTTACGATAGACCAAAAAGGAAAAATTACGAATATTGAAGGTTCTCCGAAGGTTTCTAACAGTCAGATTTTCTTTGAGGATATGAAATATGTGGTGAGAAGAATTAAGAAAAACTGGATTCCTGCAACGTGTAATGGGCAGCCTGTGACTTCACAAGTTAAAATCAAAATGAACCTTTCTTCTATCGCAACCGATGTTTAAAAAACGATTTCTTAGTAATAACCATGAAAAAATATCTTTTAATTTTCCCTTTGTTCATTTTGAGCAGTAAAGGTTTTTCGCAGGAAACTGCAGTTCAGGTTCAACATACATCAGAAAATTATCAAAAAGCACAATTTCCGGGTGGCGACGAAGCTTTCCAGAAAGAGTTCATGAATATGGTTCATGCTTATATTGATATGGCTTTGTATACGATTCAAGGGAAGGTAACTTTTGTTTTTAATATTGATCCTAAAGGAAAAATCAATAATATTGATGTCCTGCCGAAATTTAAAAACAATGAAATGTTTATTGATGATATGAAGTATGCCACAAAAAAAGTAAAGGGAAAATGGAAGCCCGCAATAAAAAACGGTGTTGCAGTAGATTCTAAATTTGTAATGAGAGTTAATTTTGATAATAACGGATATGATCATGATTAAGAAAATTGTATTGTTGTGCCTGATTTGTATTTTATTCAGTTCTAATGCACAAATCCTTGAAAGTTATCCTAATGGAATGGAATTTTATAAAGGAGGAAGAGTCGAATTTTACAAACAATTCCATAAAATTCTTTTAGAAAAAAAGCTTAAGCATTGTGATGATAAAAATGAATTTTATGATTTGGAAATAGTTGTATATCCTGATTCTACAATAAAATTTGTAAAACAGGATAGCGCTAAAATTTCCAATTCTAAGTGTACGTTTGATCTCACAAGAATTGTTTTAAAATATATGAAAGATTGGAGTCCTGCTGAGGTTGATGGAAAAAAAGAAGCAGCTTTAGTAAAAATTCCAATCTTCGCTGATGATTTGTTTGAAAAATATGTAGATTCTTATCTTCCGGAAATGTATTCTAAAGCTCCGGAATTTGAAGGTGGAATGCAGGAGTTCAGAAAAAAAGTTGCAAACAGTATAGACACGAGAAGATTTTCAACAAAAACTTCCGTCAGATTTACTGTTGAGGCAACCTTTGCTATAAATTCAGAAGGAAAAATAGAAGATGTAAAATTATCAAAAGAAACAGATAGCAAAGATTTTAATGAAATGATTTTAGCATCAATAAAATCTATTAAAAAGAAATGGAAACCTGCAACTTATCATGATATTCCTGTGAAATATCATTTTAGAATTCCTTTAACATTTAACTTCGATTAATCTCCTGACAATCTGTCACAATATTTTGTATCTTTGCAAATTCAATAAGTTCAAAAAATTAAATTTATCGTTTTATAAGCTTGAATTTTGAACCTTTAAACAGACTATCGTGCAGGAAAAATATATAGACGAAACAAAGCAGGGAGAAGCTTTTGCGATTGCTGAAAAAGATGGAAATTCCAAGAAATTGTTTTTGGAAAGTTATGGCTGTCAGATGAATTTTTCTGATTCTGAGATCGTTGCGTCAATTCTTAATGAGCAGGGCTATAATACAACACTAAAAGTAGAAGAAGCCGATCTTATTCTTTTAAATACATGTTCAATTCGTGAAAAAGCGGAGCAAACGGTGAGAATGCGTCTTGCACAGTTCAAAAATCTTAAAAAAGAACGACCAAACATGACGGTTGGTGTTTTGGGATGTATGGCTGAAAGATTGAAAACCAAATTCTTAGAAGAGGAACAATTGGTTGATCTTGTTGTTGGTCCGGATGCATACCGAGATTTACCAAACCTTTTAAAGGAAACTGAAGACGGAAGAGATGCGATTAACGTAATTCTTTCAAAAGAAGAGACTTACGCAGATATTAATCCTGTTCGTTTAGGCGGAAATGGCGTTACGGCATTCGTTACGATTACCAGAGGTTGTGATAATATGTGTACGTTCTGTGTAGTTCCGTTTACAAGAGGTAGAGAAAGAAGCCGTGATCCGCATTCTATTTTGGAAGAATGCAAAAATCTTTGGGAAAATGGGTACAAAGAAATTACATTATTAGGTCAAAACGTTGATTCCTACCTTTGGTATGGAGGCGGTCCGAAAAAAGATTTTGCCAAAGCTTCAGAAATGCAAAAGGCAACAGCGGTTAATTTTTCTCAATTGCTTGATTTGGTGGCGAAAGCAATTCCACAAATGAGAATCAGATTCTCAACTTCAAACCCCCAGGATATGGATTTGGAGGTGTTCAGAATGATTGCAAAACATGATAATATCTGTAATTATGTGCATTTGCCAGTTCAGAGTGGAAGTAATAAAATGCTGGCAGCTATGAATAGACAGCATACCCGTGAAGAATATTTAGATTTAATTAAAAAAGCGAAAGAAATCGTTCCTGATATTTCTTTTTCACAAGATATGATTATTGGTTTCTGCAATGAAACAGAAGAAGACCACCAAGATACATTGAGCTTAATGAGAGAGGTTGAGTTCGACTACGGTTATATGTTCTCTTACTCAGAAAGACCGGGAACTCCTGCTCATAAGAAGATGGAAGACAATATTCCTGCTGATGTTAAACAGAGACGTTTAGCAGAAGTAATTGCTTTACAGGGCGAACTGTCAAGAAAAAGAATGGAGGGTTATGTTGGAAGAGTGCATGAAGTTTTAATTGAAGGAATTTCCAAGAAGAATAAAAATCAGTGGAAAGGAAGAAATTCCCAAAATGCTGTTTGTGTATTCGATATGCAGGAAGGTCAGAAAATGGGTGACATTGTGAACGTTTTTGTTTTTGATAACACACAAGGCACACTTTTAGGGGAAACGGTAAAAAATTAATTTGCTTATTGGTTTAAAGCATATTTATCATAATTATATAAAATTATTATCAATTAACAATTCAACTCAGACAATGGAAAAATTTCATAAATATTGCCTCAGTGTTTTATTGGTAATCATCTGCAGTAATGTTTCGACACAGACAAGCAACGGATCTTTCAAAAGTGAAGATTGCAAAAAACTGTATGAAATTTACAGTCAGTTTTTAGGTCACGAATGTGAAATCTTTCAAAATTCTTGTTTAAAGGAAAAACAGGAACATCATTTTGCGATAAATCATAAGCAAAATGCGGTTGATCTTATTGAAAAATTTTTCTCGGGAAAACAACAGAATAACTTTTTTAAAAATAAATCGGGAATAGATTTTTCTGAAAAAGAAAAGCACAATCAACTCCTGACAGACTTCGAAAAAAACGGCAAAGAAAATCTCTTTGCGGATATTTTATATTTTAAAACAAAAGTTTCAAAAGTAAGAAACAAAGATTATTTAAGTGCAATTGGTTAATTGGATGAAATAAAATTTAAAATCATTTTTAACAAATTAACTAAAATTTTACAGCTAAACATTACAACTGTAAAAAAATAATCTAAAAAATAACTTATGAGTATCGAGTTACAAAATATAAAAAACCGTTTCGGAATTATCGGTAATTTTCCTGCCTTAAACCGTGCGTTAGAAAAATCTATTCAGGTAGCACCAACGGATATTTCAGTCCTTGTGATTGGAGAAAGTGGTGTTGGGAAAGAGTTTATTCCTAAAATCATTCATTCAGAATCCAAAAGAAAACATCAGCCATATATCGTTGTAAACTGTGGTGCAATTCCTGAGGGAACCATTGATTCCGAATTGTTCGGGCACGAAAAAGGTGCATTTACAGGAGCTACGGCAACCAGAAAAGGATATTTTGAAGTGGCAGATGGCGGTACAATTTTCTTGGATGAGGTTGGTGAATTACCTTTACAGACACAGGTTCGTTTGCTAAGAGTTCTTGAAAGTGGTGAATTCATGAAAGTAGGTTCTTCTCAGGTTCAGAAAACCAATGTAAGAATCGTTGCGGCAACAAACGTCAACATGATGAAAGCAATTCATGACGGAAGATTTCGTGAAGATTTGTATTATCGTCTGAATACGGTGCAGATCGATATGCCACCTCTGAGAGAAAGAAAAGGAGATATTCATTTGCTTTTCAGAAAGTTTGCTATCGATTTTGCTGAAAAATACAGAATGCCGGAGCTGGAACTTGAGCCGAGTGCAGTTCATTACGTTGAAAATTATACTTTTCCCGGAAATATTCGTCAGTTAAGAAATTTAGTCGAACAAATGACGGTTGTTGAGCGAAACAGACACGTCACGGTTGAGAAATTGGCAGAATATATCCCGATGGAAACGCATCTTCCGATGGTGGTAAATACACCGAATTCTCAAAAACAAGGCGACTTTGGGAGTGAAAGAGAAATTATGTATAAAATTCTCTTTGATATGCGAAACGATATTAATGATTTAAAATCCTTAACTTCGGAATTGATAAAAAACCGTGGCGCAGGAGATTTAAGCAATCAGGAGAAAAACTTAATCAACAGAATTTATACTCCGGAACCGCAGCAGAATGTGCCTCAGAATTCTTTATTGTATTTTGAAAACAATAATAATTCTCCTGTGGTACAGAATCCAACGATTATTTCATCTCCGGAAGAAAGCTATGAAGATTTTGAGGATATTGAAATTGAAGAAAACAGACCCGAGTCACTATCGCTTCAAAATAATGAAAAAGATTTGATTATCAAAGCATTGGAGAAACATAAAGGACGTAGAAATAAAGCTGCGGACGAGTTAGGAATTTCACAAAGAACATTATACAGAAAAATAAAACAATATAACTTAGAAGAATAAACTATTAACAATGAATTTTGATTTAATTACAAACAAAGGCTACGATTTAAATATCGGAAAATATATCTCTGAAGGTTTTGAGATTTTTAAAAAAGACATTGGCGGTTTCATACTAGCAACTTTATTGGCTGTTGTGATGAGTATTATTCCGTTCTGCGGAATTCTGGCAATGGGAAATTTTTATAAAATCTGCAAAAAAGCAGATCAGGGACAAAAAGTAGAGGCGGGAGATATTTTCGATTTTACAGACTTTTGGGTGTATTTTAAATTAATGATCTTGGTTACTATTGTTGTTATGATTTTAATGATACCATTAGTCTTTACCATAATTCCCGTTATTGTAGCAGCAAATGCAGGGGGAGAATATATAGATCCTTTTGTAGTGATGGGTGGTATGGGAATCTGGTTTTTCTTATATATTCTGTTTATGATAGCTTTTTCGGTATCACTTTTCTTTGTACAGCCTCTTATTTCTTTGTACAGAGTTCAAAGTGTGAGATTGGCATATTCATTATCTTGGAAGATTGCTAAAAAGAATTTCCTTATGATTTTCATATTTTCAATTGTAGTAGGTATTATTTCTCAGTTGGGAATTATTGCCTGTGGGATTGGATTATTTTTCACAATTCCATTAGGAATCTGCATTAGATATGCAGCTTATAAAGACGTCTTGGAGACGCAAAATCAAAAAGTAGGTTTATGGGTAAGATAAAATTGATCTTTGGATTTATTATTCTTTCATTGTTTCAGCAATGTTATTCTTTTACGGGCTCGTCTTTAACGGATGAGAAAACCATTAAGATCAGCGAGTTTCCCAATAATGCACCTTTGGTAAACCCTACGTTGTCTCAGCAGTTTTCTACGGATATCCAAAACCGTTTTTTACAGAGAACGACTTTAAAAGGCACGAAAGAAAATCCGGATATTTTAGTGGAAGGTGAGATCACAGATTATTCAATCACACCGACTACCATTGGTTCCAATACAGTCACCAATCAGAATACAGGAGGAGTGATTAATGAATCTCAAAACAAACTTACAATCACCGTAAAGGTGCATTATGAAAATAAACTTCATCCGGATTTTAGTTTCGACAGAACGTATTCTGATGAGGCTGTTTTCAACAGTAATTTGTCTCAGTCGGAAATAGAATCTTCTCAGGTGAAGATTGCGACAGACAGGATTATAAATAAAATTTTTAACGATATTGTAGCGAACTGGTAAGATGAATCATAGAGTTTTAGAATTATTAAAGGCCCCAAAAAATATTCAGTCAGAGGATCTAAATCTTCTGAGAGAAGAAATTAATTCTTTTCCCTATGTTCAGAATATCAGAGCGTTGTATCTATATGGGATAAATCTTTACGATAAAGAAAATTATCAGAAAGTACTCTCTACCACAGCGGCTTATACTACTGATAAAAAGATTTTGTATCAGCTTATTAACGGTAAAATTCAGCAGAAGCCTCAATCTGAAATAGTAAAAGTGAAACCTGATTATGCAGAAAATCCGCTTAAAAAACTATATCAGTCAAAAGTCGCTAACTTTCCGATCAAACGAGAAGATGATTTAATTGATGATATTGAAACAGAGAAAGCTGATCTTTTAGTGGATGAAACTTCATTGCCAAGAGAGGTAATTCTTCCTACTCCTTTACCTGAAATAAAGCATTTGTATGTGAACGGAGAACGAAACAGAATTTTGTTTGAAGGCGAAGAAAATTTCCTTGAAGATGATCAGGTAGAAACAATTGACCTTGAATCTACTTTAGAATCAGGATCAATTATTACTCAAAAAACTGAAAAGAAAGAGGATAATGTTCCGATTGTTGAAGAAAATTCGGAAACAGAAGATCTTTCTACAGAAATTCAAGATCAGAAAGTGGTTGAGGAAATCGAAGAATCAGAATTTACTCCGGAAACAATCATTGAAGAGGAAAATGGTTTTTCTGAGGCAGAACAAGAAGAAGTTTTAGATGAGTCAAAATTAAATTTCCACGAAACTGAATTTTTAGTTCCTGAAAATCAGAATGATAATATTGAAGAAAATAATGAAGAAGAAATTACAGATCATGAATCTGAAGCGTCAGAAGAATTCACACCGGAAATAATTATAGAAGAAGAAAATATCAGCTCTGAAACAGAAAAAGAAGAAATTTTAGATGAATCAGAAGTCAGTTTCCATGAAACTGAATCTTTTGCGTTAAAGATTCAAAATGATAAAGTTGAAGAAAATCTTAATGAAAAAGAGTCTGAACAGTTAAATGAAGTAGAGGAAACAGCAGAATTTACACCGGAAAAAATCATTAATGAAGATAAAATTTCTTCTGAAAAAGAACAAAAATCTGTTAATGATTTATCAGAATTAAGTTTCCACGGAACAGAATCGTTTCTTCCGGATGTGAAAATTCAGCCGAATAATTCAGATCAAATAAAAGAAGAAACCGTTGAATCCAACATCAACAAACATGAGGATGAAATGCGTCGTCTGATTGAAGAGGTTGAGAAAAAGATGAGGGAAAAAGCAGATTCTGAGGAAATCAAAAAAGCAGAAGAGCCTGAAACTGAAACATCAAGTCACGATATTAGCTTTGCCGAAACTCAAAGTTTTGAGGTAAAACCGGTAGAGGAAAATGTTGAGAAAGAAACTCAGGATTCCGATCCTGAACCTGAAATTATTGATGAGCAAAAAGAAGATACTGCAAAGTTAGTAGAAGTACAAACTTCCTGGAAACCTATGTCTTTTGAGGCTCATATTCCCGATTCTATGATTAATAAATCGGTAGAAGTTCCTCAACCAAAGGTTGACGAAAAGACTAATACGACTGAAGAAAGTAAAGAGGAAACCCCTGCATCAGAAGAAATTTTACCGGCTGTAGAAGAAATTCCAGAATTAATTCCAGATAAATCCAATGAATTTGGAAATCAGACTGACGAACTTCAAATTGATCCCGAAGCTCCTATTAATGAAGAGTTAATTGAAGAAAAAAAGGATGCTCCTGTGATGAATGTTTCTTTCTTCGGATCTGATATTTCAAAACTAAAATCCACAGAATCTCAACAAGAAACTAAAGAAGAAGTTGTAACTCCTGCTCAAAAAGCAGTTTCAAATCCTCTCGATAGCAATGTTCCAGGATTTATCAATACTTGGCAAAGTTGGCTGAAAATTGATAGAGCAGAAGAAACTGAACAGATTAAGGACATTGAAGAAGATATAACGGAAGTCAAAAATAAGGTGATTGAAACCTTTATCGAAAATAATCCGAAAATCAGCCAGTTAAGGGATGAAAGCAGTTATATTGTCAAAGAAAAGAATGATGATATTTCACATTTAATGACCGAAACGCTGGCAAGTCTTTATTTTGAGCAGAAACTGTATACAAAAGCAGTAAAAGCGTTTGAAATCCTAATCAAAAAAAATCCGGAAAAGAAAGAATATTTTGAAGGTAAAATTCAGGAAATAAAAGATTTTAGAAGCAGATAATAACTTAATTAGGAAGAATGAGTATTTTAATTATTACACCGTTTCAGATATTATTTGCTGGAATAATGACTATGGCATTGTATATTTCGGCAATCATGATTTTATTAAAAACAAAATCTGGTATTTTACCTTATTTCATAGTTATTCTTTTTCCAATAATAGGTCCTTTAGGTATTCTTTTTGGAAATTATAATAAAAAATAAAATAAAAAACGGCGGAAATTATTTCTGCCGTTTCTGTTTTAAGTATGATTAACTATATTTTTATTTTTTCTGAGTTTTCGCCAGGCTTTTCTGCCTAAAAATATAATCAGAATAATTAAGATGATGGTACAAACTGCGGCAATAATCGGAGCTATTATTGCCAAAATTGCCATAATTCCTGCTCCAGCTGTTTCCGTTGTTCCAACTGCCGAATTCCCTAATCCACCTGTCGTTGCCGTTGATGCTGCCCGAATTCCTGCAAATCCTGAACTGATCGTGGCTGCTGTTCCTCCGCCGGCAATCAACGCCAATGCCCATTGTGGAAATGTTCCTAAATCGACAAACTGACTGGCAAATAAAACAGAACCTGCAATAGTCGCCATCGGAATCGAAATGGTATCTAAAAGATTATCGATAAGCGGAATATAATATGAAATGATTTCTATAATTGTTGCAATTCCGGTGATGATGAGTGTGGGTAAACCTGCAAGCCAGTCAAAATGATCATTCATTGGGATCCATTGAAAATAGGAAGCAAGACTCACAGCAAAAATCGGGAGAAAAACCCGGAAACCGCTTGCTGCGGCTAAACCGATTCCAATAAATGCACTCAGTACATAAGGTAAATAGGGAACATTGTCTAACATTAGTTTTCAGATTTATTGTTTTGCTGAAAGTTACAAAAAGTTAGACAAACAAAAGTTAGATAAATTATTGAATGAAAGAAAATTAAGGTTTTTTCTGAGCCTGACAAAGCTTTATAAACTGCTCTTCAACATTTTGAAATTTTTCAGGTATTTCAGAGGATGTCCAAAAAAGCATAGCTATTGTTTTATCTCCAAAAGCTTCTTTAAATAGATCTTTATTCAATCGATAAGATTCTCTCAGAAGTCTTTTGATACGATTTCTGTGAACTGCTTTTTTGAAATATTTTTTAGAAACCGAAACGGCAAATTTTGTGCTTTCTATAGGAGCTATTGGCTTATTTTTAAGGATAATAATTCTCAAATTCCCATTCGTTCTCCACTTACCTTTTTCGAAAAGTAAAGAGATCTCGGTGTTTTTTTTGAGTTTTTCTGCTCTGGGATATTTGAAGTTTGTCATTTACGGAATGTAAATATAGTATTTGTTTTATATTTTTCCACAGATCTCAGGATTACGACGGAAAATATTCTCAATCGCGTTTAAAAATCAGTGAAACCTGCGGGGAATTTTTTAATCTTTAGTCAATAAATGGTTAATCACTTCTGAAGCACAATACAACCCGAAAATGGCAGGCATATAGCTTATCGTTCCATAAAAAGATCTTTTGTAGTTGCTGCCGTCAGTCATTTTTAAGCTGTCTTCATCCTGAATATCATTGGCAAAAACACAACGTACACCTTTATCGATTTTTACTTTTTTAAGCCTTTTTCTTACCTGTCTCGCAAGGTGGCAATGTTCGGTTTTGCTGATGTCTTTCACCATTACTTTGCTAGGATCCATTTTTCCGCCGGCTCCCATCGAGCTTACGATTTTTATCCTTCTTCTTTTAGCAGCAATAATTAAAGTAAGTTTAGGAGTTACACTGTCGATACAGTCTAAAACATAGTCAAATGGTGCAGAATCTAATACTTCATCCATTCTTTCAGGATTCAGAAATTCATTGATTTTGGTTAAATTAAGAGCGGGATTAATGTCTAAAAGTCGTTCGGCAACCACTTCCACTTTGTGTTTTCCTACTGTCGAGTGCAAAGCAGGTAACTGTCTGTTAATGTTGGTGATGTCAACGGTGTCTCCGTCTACGATTGTCATATTTCCGACTCCGGCTCTTGCTAAAAATTCGGCAGCAAAAGAACCTACGCCACCCAATCCTACCACCAGAACGGTCGCTTTATTCAATCTTTCCAATCCTTCTTCTTTGATGAGAAGTTCCGTTCTTTCCAACCAGTATTTATCCATTTTTTATCGTCTCTAAATTTTCTATTATTTGTTTATTCAAACTTTCCAGCGAAATTTCCTTTATTTCCGAAACTTTCAGATATAGTTCTTCAATATCAAAATCATCATTATCGGTTTCCAGAAAGATTTTGTCTAAAGGAGTAATTTTCAAAATATTTTGCAAAGATAAATTATACAAAACGGCTTTTCCAAAACTCAGATAAAAATTATTTTTGAGAAGATCTTCAGCAATGCTTTGTTTTTTATTAAAACCATGAATAATCATCGGCTGTTTCGCATATTTCTTATATGAAATCACTTCATAAAACTTTCTGACACAATGAATAATGACGGGTTTTTTAATGTCGTTAGCAAATTTAATCTGTCTTAAAAAAACTTCCTCCTGAATCTTCTGATCAATTTCCACAAAAGAATCCAACCCACATTCTCCAATCGCAAAACAGTTTTCGGAAATATTTGATTCTACCCAATTAAACTGATTTTCAATAGAATTCATATTAATATCTTTCGGATGAATCCCGATTGAATAGGGGGAATCTGTAGGAATACTTTCTAAATCAAGATTGTAAATTCCATACGAGATATTTTTATGGTGATGATGAAAATTAAAAAATTCCATAGCCAAAAATACTATTAATTTAGATTTAATGCGATTTCTTAAACGAACGTTTATAAATTTGTTAAAAATTTCTTAACTTTACCTGAAACGCTGCTTCATGAGAAAAAAATTTACGGATAAACAAATTCATATTTTAGATATAGCTGAAGAGCTGATCGCCAGGAAAGGCTACGAAGGAACGTCGGTAAGGGATATTTCTTCAAAAGCAAATATTAATGTCGCCATGATCTCATATTATTTTGGGTCTAAAGAAAAAATGATGTCTTATCTCTATCAGTATAGAGTACTGAAAACCAGAGAAAATTTCTCCGAATTTGCTGATACTATCAAAGAAGGAAAACCGGAAATGCAGATGAAAGAAATTATTAAATATATTGTAGCTCAGTTATTTAAATACAATTATTTCCACGGGTTTGTTACGCAGGAACTTCGGCATACAGAAAATTTAAAAGATGAATTGCTGGATTTTTATCAGCTTTTCGTAAAAAAATTGGATGATGTTATTAAAAAAGGTGTGGCTTCTGGAGTTTTTACCTTTACCCCGAAACCTGAAGATGTTTTAACAACCATTATTGGCTCTACATTATTTGTGATCAGAAACAGAAATTTCTACGAGTTGTATGTTCCGAATAAAAATGAAGAAACCTACACCAAAGAAGCAGAAAAAAAGGTAAGAATGAATCTCTTAATGAGCGTTTTTGCCATTTTGGGATACGCTGCGGACTAAATTTACGTTAAATAATCATAAAAAAAAATCTATTGACAAAAAAGTTATATTTTTGCAAATTAGTAAATCGGCTATAGTATCCGAAAACTGTTGAATTTTTTATATGAAAAAATATATTTTAGGCATTTTTGCTGTAGCAGTAGTGGCATCGTGCGTAAGTAAGCAGGAAAGAGCAATGAAAAGTGCGGACAAAACCCTCATTTTAAAAACTGCTAACGAAAATTTTGCTAAAAAGAAGTGGAAAAATGCATTGGCTTTATATGACAGGCTTCCAAATCTTGTGGCAGGAACGGATGATGCACCGAACGTGGTTTTTAATTCTGCGTATGCTAATTATTATGATAAAAACTTCAGACTGGCAGGAAATCAGTTCAAAAACTTCTCAATAAGTTTCCCTCAGGATAAGAGAAAAGAAGAGGCTGCATATATGTCTGCTTTGTGTTATTATGAAGGATCTATGGATTATAATTTAGATCAGTCTACAACCGAAACGGCAATTAATGAGCTTCAGGATTTCTTAAATAATTATCCGAACTCAGAGAGATCAAAAAATATCAATACTCTTATCGAAGAGCTGTCATATAAAATGGAGTTTAAATCTTACGAAAATGCAAGACAATACTTCAAAATGGGTGAGTACAAAGCTGCAAACACTTCTTTAGAAAATGTGTTGGATGATTTTCCAGGTACAAAACTTCGTCCGAAAATTTATGATTATATCGTAAAATCTCGTTACGAATTGGCAATAAAATCGGTTTACGACCTTAAAGACGAGCGTATCGAAAGTGCATTAGCTTTCACAAGACAGATTGAAAAGGAAATGCCGAATACGGATGTTGCAAAAACAGCTTTGGACATCAGAGAAAAACTTGAAAAAGAAAAGAAAGATTTTGTAGTTGTTAAAAAACAAACAGAAGCAAGAATTGCAGCGTTAACGGAAAGACAGAAAAGGCTTGTAGCACAGAACGCCGAAAAGACAAAAACTGAACAACAAGTGAAAGATCAGATCGATGCTGAGAAGAAAGCAATGCAGATCCAGAGGGACAGTGCAGCGATTAATACACCTCCTCCGGCGGCGACTTTCAAAATTCAAAGATAATTCGTAAATTTGCGAACTTAAATAAAATTAATATTCTCAAAATGAGTGTAAAAGATACAAAAGCAGAAGTAAATACCATTACTTACGATAAGGATAAGATTGAAGACAAAGTAGGCTCAATCTACGAAGCGATTGTTATCATGGGAAAGAGAGCAGAGCAGATCAACGCTGAAATTCGTACGGAACTTCATAATAAGTTAGACGAGTTTGCTGTTCACAATTCTACATTAGAAGAAGTTTTCGAAAACAGAGAGCAGATTGAAATCTCTAAACATTACGAAAAACTTCCAAAGCCAACTTCTATTGCAATCGAAGAATGGTTAAACGGAGACGTATACTTCAGAAAGACTGAAGAAAGAAAATAAAAACCATTAGTGTTTTTTATATATAAGGGTCATAAGGGAAATCTTTTCTTTATGACCCTTGTTGTTTAAATGGTTTGTGAGAAAAATTAAGTAATTTAGTATTCTTAAAAAATTAAATCTAAATGAGTCTTTCCGAGAAAAAAATTCTCATCGCAGTTTCTGGAGGAATTGCCGCTTATAAAATTCATTTTCTGATCAGAGATTTTGTAAAGAAAGGAGCGGAAATTCAGGTAATCATGACTCCGGATGCGGAAAATTTTGTAACCAAGCTGAGTATTTCCACATTGTCCAAAAAACCTGTTTATACAGATTTTTACAGTGACAACGGAACATGGAACAGTCATGTAGAAATGGCGTTATGGGCAGATGTAATGATTGTTACACCTTGTACAGCCAATACATTAGCGAAAATGGTTCACGGAATGTGTGATAATTTGGTGATTGCAACCTATATGTCTGCAAAATGCCCCGTATTCATCGCTCCTGCAATGGATTTGGATATGTATGCACATCCTTCTACAAAGAGAAATCTGGAATTGGCTGAAAGTTTCGGACACATTATTATTCCTGCAGAAAATGGCGAACTGGCGAGCGGATTAATCGGGCAGGGAAGAATGGCAGAACCGGAAACTATAGTTAAACGTATTCAAGATTTTTTCAATTCAACGATTGAAAAAACGTTGGAAGGAAAAACGGTTTTAATTACAGCAGGACCAACCTATGAAGCGCTTGACCCTGTAAGATTTATCGGAAACCATTCTTCAGGGAAAATGGGGTTTTCTTTGGCAGAAGAGGCTTCAAAAAGAGGAGCAAAAGTAATTTTAATTTCCGGACCGAGTTCTCAAATTATTAATGATAAAAATGTTGAGTTGCATAAAGTAACTTCAGCAAAGGAAATGTTGGCAAAGGTTTTTGAGTTTTATGATACCATCGACATCGGAATTGCAAGTGCTGCGGTGGCGGATTATGCTCCGAAAGAAGTTGCTAAAGAAAAAATAAAAAAAAATGATGATAATCTGACGATTGAATTGATCAAAAATCCAGATATTCTTAAAACAATGGGCGAAAAGAAAACCCATCAGTTTTTGGTTGGTTTTGCATTGGAAACCCAAAATGAAGAAGAAAATGCAAAGGGAAAATTGGAAAAGAAAAATCTAGATATGATTGTTTTAAACTCACTTCGTGATGAAGGTGCAGGTTTTAAAAATGATACCAATAAAATAAAAATATTTACCAAAACGGAGAAGAAGGAATTTACTCTGAAATCTAAAGATGATGTTGCAAAAGATATTTTGGATTTCGTTGAGGCTCAACTTTTAAAATAATTTTAATAAATTTCCGTTCTCAATCTTTAATAGAAAATGAAAAAAATTTTAAGCATATTTTTACTTCTGTTTTTGTTCAATCTCAGTTTTTCTCAGGAGTTATTAGCGACGGTTCAGGTGAATTCCCAACAGATTGGGGGGAGTAATCAGGCTGCCTACAAAGCATTGGAGAAAAGTTTAAGAGATTTCATCAACAATACGAGCTGGACAGGAAAAAGACTTCAGAATTTTGAAAAAATTAAGTCAAATTTCGCCATTGTTATTAAGGCGAGAGAAGGGAATAGATTTACCGCAAATATTGTTGTCCAGTCAGTACGTCCTGTTTTTAATACAACGTATGAATCTCCTTTACTCAATCTTCAGGATCAAAGGTTTTCTTTCGATTATGTTGAAAATGAGAATCTTATTTTTAATGAAAGACAATTTTCAGGGAAGAATTTAATTGATGTCATCAGCTTTTATGTATATGTAATTTTGGGTTATGATGCCGACAGTTTCCAATCAATGGGCGGAACTCAATGGTTTCAGAAAGCTCAGCAAATTGCACAAAACGGCGAATCTCAAAATACGTACGACGGCTGGAAACAGATTAACGAACCAAGAAGCCGTTCGATTTTAATTAAAGAAATCATGAGTCCAAACTGGAGTCAGGTTCGTGCGACGATGTATTCTTATCACAGAGCTGGTTTGGATAACTTATTCAATCAGGATCAGACAAATGGCAAAAAAGTAATTTTTGATGCTTTAATGCACCTGAAGCAATATGAAAACTCTTTTCAGCAATCTTATTATTTTAATCTTTTCTTAGATAATAAGGCAGACGAAATCTTCAATATTTTTAATTCAGGGAATAACGGGGGAATTGTTTTAGGTGATCTTAAAAATCTGATGACCATGCTTTCTCCTAAAAATACAGAGTCTAAGTGGAGTAAATGGAAACAATAACTTCACTTGAATTCTGAAATCTAAAGTTCTATATTTGCAATAGCTACGTAATCTGCTACTATCAATGCTTTCGAGAATTTATATTAAAAACTTTGCCCTTATTGATACTCTTGAAGTGTCATTACAAAATGGGTTGCAGGTAATCACCGGGGAAACCGGTGCCGGAAAATCTATTATTTTAGGTGCTTTACGACTGATTCTCGGAGAAAGGGCAGATTTAAAATCCATTTCGAAAGCGGAAGAAAAAAGTATCGTAGAAACAGAGTTTTCTTTAAACAATCAGTTTAAAAAATTCTTTATCGAAAATGATCTGGATTACGAACATCAGACGATCATCCGCAGAGAAATTCTGCCATCCGGAAAATCCAGGGCATTTATTAATGATGTTCCAGTGACGTTGGATATTCTCAAAGAATTATCTTCACAATTGATTGATATTCATTCTCAGTTTGAAACGTCCAATCTTTTTACTCCGGAATATCAGTTTAAAATTATCGACGGGCTTTCAGAAAACAAACAGCTTGTTGAAGAATATTATAATGAATTTTTTAATTTTCAGAGCTTAAAAACTCAATTAAAAAAGCTTCGGACACAACTTTCCGAAAATAATAAAGAAAGTGACTACAAAGCGTTTCTACTGAACGAGCTTGAAGATTTGAAGCTGGATGATGTGCATTATGAAGATTTACAGAATCAGCTTTCTATTCAGGAAAATGCAGAAATGATCTCCGAAAATCTCGCACAGGTATTGTCGAGGTTTCATCAGGAAGAAGTGGGCATTTTATCATTCTTTAATGAAGCAAAAAACAAGCTTTCAAAAATTGCAGAAGTCTCCAATGGCTTTGCAGAACTTGATGAAAGACTGGAAACTTCTTTTGTGGAATTAAAAGATATCATTGCCGAGCTTGAGAATGAATCTGAGAAAATTGAAATTAATCCCGGAAATTTAGCTACTCTTATTGATTTAAATAACAGAATTAATAATCTTTTCGTAAAGCACAATGTTGCTGATATTACGGAATTAAAAGATATCAGAGATCAGCTGGCGGGTGATCAGCAAGGGGCTTCCGAACTGGAATCTTCCATTGCAGAGATTGAAGAAAATATTTCCAAAAAAACGGTAAAACTTCAAAGTCTTGCTGATAAACTTTCCAAAAACAGAAAAAAAAGTATCCCTGTTTTCATTAAAAAAGCAGAAACATTACTTAAAAAATTAGGTCTTGAAAAAGCAAGAGTAGACATCGAATTGCATGATTCTGCAGAGTTCAATCCTTTCGGTAAAGAAAATATTCAACTGTTGTTTCAGGCAAATTCAGGGTTTCCTTTGAAACCGATTCAGACAGCCATTTCGGGCGGTGAAAGATCGAGAGTGATGTTGGCGGTAAAGAAAATTATTGCAGAAAGCGATGAGCTTCCTACATTGATTTTAGATGAAATCGACACCGGAGTTTCAGGAAAAGTGGCCGAAGAAATCGGAAATCTGATGCGTGAGATGTCCGAAGATATGCAGTTGATCGTTATTTCTCACTTGGCGCAGGTTGCCGCAAAAGGAAATAATAATTATAAAGTGGTAAAACAGGATGTTGCTGGAAAAACGCAATCGACGATTATTGCATTAAGCGACGAAGAAAAATTAAACGAAATCGCTCAGTTACTTTCCGGTAGTAAGATTACCGAAGCGGCTTTGGCGCAGGCAAAAGAGTTGATGGGATAAAATGTAAGACATTAAAATATAGCAAGACTTCTGAGAAATTGGAGGTCTTTTTTGTTGCTTTAGAATCTAAACAAAGTGTTTGAAATAAAACAGAATTATATTTCAGTTGAAACAATCTGCTGGAACCCAAAAAGATTTCTATTTTTGTCCAAACAAGTTGTTTTAATTAAATCAGAAATTATTTTTAATCTAAACATCATGTTTAAGCTTTTCAAGAGTTTTGTTTTTGTTTAAACAGAATTTCTTAAGCTGTCATCAAAATTCCTGTAACATTTTTATCTTTACAATCACTAATGTAAAAAAGATAACTATGTTTTTAAAGTTCCTGAGATTAGAAATCAAAAGTTTTTTTCGCGGTACTTCTTTAGGAATCAATCTCACGATGAAGATTCTCCGTTTTATCGGGATTCTTTATTTTATGGGATGTCTGGCGGGAGGTGCTCTTGTCGCATTTTTTTACGTTCAAGAAGAAATGCATCAGAATCCTGTAAAGATTGTTTCCCGATTTTTATTGGTAGCCTGGGCGGTAGATCTCATCCTGAAATACATCTGGCAGCAAATGCCGACACAGAACATCAAACCGTTTCTCACACTGAATATTCCTAAGAAAACGTTGGTCAATTATATGTTGATCAAGACATTTATCAGTGCGTTAAGCTGGCTTAACTCTTTGTTTTTAATCACGTTTTCTGTTATTGCAATATTTAATGGGTACGATGTTTTAGGTATTCTTGCGTGGTTTATCGGGGTTTCTCTGTTGTTTTATTTAAATAATTTCATCAATATTCTTGTTAATAATAAAGAAAATATAGCCATTGTTTTTGCGTGTATTTTTGGTGGAGTGGCAGCATTGGTATATTTTAATATTGTTCCGGTTTTTTCTTATTCGGAGAAGTTTTTCTTTAATTTTTATGAAAGGCCTTATTTTTTGGTTATTTCTATTCTTTTGTTTTCAGCATTATGGAAAGTGAGTTTTAATTATATCTATCAGGTATTTTATTTGGATGAAGGGCTAGAGGCTAAAAAAGAAGTCGGCAGAACAGAAAATATTGCCTTTCTGAATAAATACGGAGCTATAGGAACTTTCATCAATAATGATATTAAGATGCTTAGAAGAAATAAAGTGACAAAAGGCGTAATGCTGGGCAGTGTGATGTTCCTTTTTTACGGGCTGCTGATGTTTTCTTCTCCAATTTATAAAACTCCGGCAATGATGATGGCGATGGGATTGTTTGTGACGGGAGGTTTTCAGTTTATGTTTGGGCAAAGGGTTCCGGCGTTCGACAGTTCGTATTATCCGTTGATGATGACTTTAAACGTGCCGTACAAAGAATATTTAAAGGCAAAATGGTGGCTGATGAATATCGTGACGGCATTTTCTATGATTCTTGCAGTTTGCTATGCCTATTTTGGCTGGGATATCTACCTTACCTTTATCGCTGCGGGACTCTATAATATAGGAGTAAATTCCCAGTTTACACTCTGGTCAGGAGCTTTCAACAAAATGCAGATTGATCTTAATTCTAAGGAAAAAAGATTTGGACAGAAAAACTCGTTAAATCTGAAATCTATGTTGCTGCTGATTCCAAAATTACTGTTACCGATGATCGTTTTCGCATTGATGCAGCGTTACTTTACTATTACAGGTGGAGTTATCAGTATTGGCGTTTTAGGATTAATCGGGTTTATTTTTAGGGAGAAAATATTCGACATCATCGTAAAGCATTATAAAGTAGAAAAGTACAGTACAATAGACGCATTCAAAAACAAAGACTAATATGATTACAATTAATAATTTATCAAAAACATACGGGCAGGCAACTGTTCTCAATATAGAAAACCTTGAAATTCCTAAAGGAGAAACTTTCGGTTTGGTGGGAAATAACGGCGCAGGGAAAACGACACTTTTCAGTTTAATGTTAGATTTGATTCAGCCAACGACAGGTTTCGTTAGCATTGATGAGATTAAGGTAAACGAATCTGAAGCCTGGAAAAATAAAGTTTCAGCTTTTGTGGATGATTCCTTTCTGATAGGATATTTAACGCCTGAAGAATATTTTTATTTCATTGGTGAACTGAGAGGTCAGAATAAAGCTTCTGTTGATGAATTTTTGAAACAGTTTCATGATCTTTTTAATGGAGAAATTTTAAATTCCGGGAAATATGTTCGTGATCTTTCCAAAGGAAATCAGAAGAAAGTAGGAATTATTGGTGCCATCATCGGAAATCCTGAAATTATTATTCTGGATGAACCTTTTGCCAATTTAGATCCTTCCACACAGATTAAACTGAAGAATTTAATCAAAGAATTATCAAAACAAGAAGGCGTTACTTTTCTTATTTCGAGTCACGATCTTTCGCACACCACAGAAGTCTGCAACAGAATTGTGGTTGTGAATAAAGGTCAGTTGGTGAAAGACATTCAGACCAATCCGGAAACACTGAAAGATCTGGAGCAGTATTTTGCAGATCAGGTGAATCTGATTAATAAAGAAAATATTTAAATTTTATTGAACCTAAGATGTTTGAAAATCTGTTAGGTTTTTTATCTATTTCAAAAAATTATAATAGTTTCATGAAAATTATATTGTCAATTTTTGTTTTTATTTTCAGTTATACAAATTTGTGTGCTACCGCACAGCATCCGGATAAGATTATTTATAATGATAAAGAGTATGATTTGCAAACTAATCCTCTTGAACTGTTTTTCGAAAAATATCCAGATAAATTTCCTAAAGGAGTTATAACTTCTTCAGCATTATGGAGAGGTTATGTGGCTACCTTTGAAATAACTGATAATCACTTAATGCTAAAAGATATTCAAATACGAACTTTTAATGAAAAGGAGGGTTTAGGATGGAAAAGTGTTATTGATGAAGTTTTTCCAGAAGTAAGTGAGAGAAAAATTGATTGGTTTAATGGACTTTTAACCCTTGCTTACGGAGAAGTTATTAATTATGTTCATATGGGTTATGGTTCTACGTATGAAAATTATATTTTAATAGAGATTGAGAAAGGTAAATTTATAAAAGCTAAAGAGTTTGATTATAAAGAATATGAAGAATTTAAAAATAAGCAATTTGAAGTTTTTAAAAAAACTAAAAAATATTTAGAGAGAAAGAAAGAACTTGAAAAAGATAAGTTGGAAAATGAGGAAGTTGATAGATTTTTAAGAAGTTATATTATAGAGTACACTCAGAAAATTTTATAGTTAATAATAAAAATAATAAAAATAATAAAAATAATAAAAATAATAAAAATGATTTTCAGTTAGTTATGTTTTTTTTTGTTGAGAAAAATATTTTTTTGTGTAACCTTTTTACAAATTTGTTGTCTTTAAGATAGAAACAGAATAACCATGAAGCTTTTGTTCAAAAATAAAAACGAAGATATATTGAGTCGCCTGAAAAAACAGGATCCGGTTGCTCAGAAAAATTTTTATGATCAGAATGTCATGAAATTTTTGAGTGTGGCAAAAAGTTACATCAGCGATTTGTACCAGGCAGAAGATTGTGTAATAAAAGCTTTCTGTAAAATTTTCAAACATATTGAAAGTTTTCGTGGCGATGGTAATCTGGAAGGATGGGCGAGGAGAATTGTGGTAAATGAATGTCTGAATTTTATAAAAAGTCATAAGACGGTTTTTTACCTCGATGATGTTCATGCTTCAGTTTTAGAAGAAATTCATGATGAGCAGACTGTTTTTGATTTTAATGCGCAGGAGCTTTTAGATCAGCTTCCGGATGCCTACAGAATGGTTTTCAACCTTTATGTAATCGAAGAATATTCGCACCAGGAAATTGCGGATACCTTGCAGATTTCTTTGGCAGTAAGTAAAACCCAACTGTTCAGAGCAAAAGAAAAACTGAGAAAGATCTACTTTCAACAACAAAAAAAATTAAAAAATGAACACGTTTAAAGATAATTTTGAAATTCAGGTAAAAAAACAGATTGACGAAAGAGAAATTACTCCTTCCAGAGATCTTTGGTCTGAAATAGAGTTTCAGTCACAAAATAATGTGCCTCCAAAATCCCGCCTGAACTGGTATTTGGTTGCAGCCTGCCTTGTATTGACATTTAGTCTTGGAGCTGTTTTGTTTTTCTTTACAGAAACTTCAAAAGACAGTCCGAAAATGGTTCAGGAAAAGGTAAAACCTATGGTGAATGAAAATGTGAAAACGGCTGAAAGTATACATCAACCTATAATGATAGAAGATCATAAAGTTCAGGAAGTAAAAAGCCTTGCGGTTCAGGAAAAAAAAGGAAATCAGCAGGTTCAGACTGCATCGGATGAGGTGAAAGTTGTACCAAAGGAAAATATTTCTGAAAAAATAAAGGAAAAAATTCAAATTTCAGAGCCAAAAGTTTTAGCTCAAATAGATTCTTCGAAAGTTCCTGCTAAAAAGAAAAGATACGTAGATCCTTCTACATTGCTTTTCTCTGTTGAGCATAAAGACGTTATTGAAAAAACCAAAGAAGGAAGCAACGTTGCTACAATCGATCTGAATATAAAATAAATCAATTTTAACGATAAAAAACAATTATATGATCAAGAAATTTATCCTGATTGGATTTGTGTGCCTTTTTTCGGCATCTACTTATGCACAAAGAGGCTTGAAAATCAGCCTTAATTCTAAAAAAGAAACAGAGGTAAGCCCCATCGTCAAAGAAAAAGTGGAAGAATATGCGTCTAAAATCAATACGATTATTCAGGAAGAAAAAAAGCTGATGGAGGCAGAATTGCTTGTACTTCAGGCAAAAAATCTGGATAAAATGGAATTTGATAAACAAAAAGCTCAGGTTGCTGACCGTTATTCCGAGAAAATAGACCAAAGAATAGAAGAATTAGGATTCGATCTGGATAATGTCATTCAGAAGCAGGTGAAGTATTCACTCCTTAATTCAGATGTAACTTCTAATGAAGAAATTAAAGCAAAATTATTAAAGAAATTCCGCCCGGCAAGAAGTGTTACAGGATATTTCTCTTACGGAATGATGACGCTTACCAATGATCTTCCAGACAATGGATTGGATAAAAATATCGGATACACCAACAATCTTGAATTTGGATTAAAACTTAATTATCAATTCAGCAGAACAAGCCCGTGGGCATTGACTTCAGGTTTGGGATTCTCTTGGAGAACCCTTCGTACAGACAATGATATGGTTTTTGCTAAAAATGCAGATAATGGAATTTATTTGGATAAATATTCGGGAAGCCTTGATAAAAATAAGCTTAGAACGGGATATATAATGGTTCCGCTTGGGATTCAGTATAATTTTTCAAAGGTTAAAGATGCAGGAATGGATATCAAATACAGAAGTTGTTATGAAGGTTTTAAGGTTGGGGCAAATGTCTATGGCGGTGTACAAATGTCTACCAATAATATCATCAAAGGAAATGATGCAGAACTTAGAAACAGAGGAAATTATCAGGTAAATCCTTATGTGTATGGTGCCCAGTTTACAGTATCATACGATAATATCAGTGTTTTTGTAAAGAGAGATTTTAGTAACTATTTCAAAGACAGCTATTTTAAAAATGATAAAGCTTTGGTATTTGGGGTAAGTATTGGATTTGAATAAAAGATTTTCATAGATAAATTGATAAAAGGTCGGAGAATATTTTTCCCGACCTTTTTGTTTTTTTAATTAACACCACCATCACACATTTCCATAGGAACCAAACATTTTGTTGATGTACAGGGATTTCCAGTCGGGATTTGGAGGCAACAAGCATGGTAGCCATTGTAAGTAATGTGGAAGGTATTTGCGGGGCAAGTATGTCCTCCCAATACCTGTTTCAAGTTTTCTCTGTTAACTTTCTTTAGATTTTTCATAATGTTTTGTTTTAGATTTGTAATTAATCACTAAGTTAGGAAAAATTATAATTGAATAATATTTTAATTAAAATTTTGTAATTCAAATATTTATATAAAATAAAAAAACCTCAGATTACTCCGAGGTCTACTACTATATAATTTATCAATAAAGATAATTTCTTATTTCAAGCTTCCTACCATATCTTCAGGTTTTACCCACTCATCGAATTGTTCAGCAGTGACAAGCCCAAGATTGATTGCCTCTTCTTTCAAAGTCGTTCCGTTTTTGTGAGCTGTTTTTGCAATTTTCGCTGCATTTTCATACCCTATATGCGTATTCAAAGCAGTTACCAGCATCAAAGATTTGTCTACCAATTCTTTGATTCTCTCGTTATTGGGTTCAATTCCTATGGCACAATGATCATTAAATGAAATACATGCATCAGCAATTAATTGTGCAGATTGTAAGAAATTGTATGCCATCACCGGTTTGAAAACATTAAGCTCGTAATTTCCCTGAGTTCCAGCGAAAGAAATTGTTGTGTCATTTCCTAAAACCTGAGCACAAACCATCGTTAACGCTTCATTTTGAGTAGGATTTACTTTCCCCGGCATGATAGAAGAACCCGGCTCATTTTCTGGAATATGAATTTCGCCGATTCCCGAACGAGGTCCTGAAGCCATCAGTCTAATATCCTGAGCAATTTTATATAGAGACACTGCCAGTTGCTTTAGGGCTCCGTGAGATTCTACAATCGCATCGTGAGCGGCCAAAGCTTCAAACTTATTTTCTGCCGTTACAAAAGGAAGATTTGTAAATTTTGCAATATATTCAGCCACTTTTACGTCGTAACCTTGAGGTGTATTTAATCCCGTTCCTACTGCCGTTCCACCTAAAGCCAATTCAGAAAGATGAGGTAACGTATTTTTTAAAGCTTTAATTCCGTAATTTAATTGAGCAACATATCCTGAAAACTCTTGTCCTAAAGTCAAAGGAGTTGCATCCATTAAATGCGTTCTCCCAATTTTAACAATATCTTTAAATTCAACTGCTTTTTCGTTCAACGTATTTTTTAGTTTCTCAACAGCAGGAATCGTAGTTTCCACCACTTTCTTGTACGCTGCAATGTGCATCGCTGTTGGATAAGTGTCGTTGGAAGACTGAGATTTATTTACATCATCATTGGCGTGAATTTCAGATTTATCACCTAAATTTCCACCATTGTTCACGTTTGCTTTATTGGAAATTACTTCATTCACATTCATATTCGATTGTGTTCCTGATCCTGTCTGCCATATTACTAAAGGAAACTGATCGTTTAATTTTCCTTCTAAGATTTCGTCGCAGACTTTAGCGATCATATCTCTTTTTTCAGCAGGAAGAACTCCTAAATCGGTGTTGGTAAAAGCAGCGGCTTTCTTTAAATACGCAAAAGCCTCGATAATTTCGTGTGGCATTGAGCCTTCCGGACCGATTTTGAAATTGTTTCTCGAACGTTCCGTCTGTGCACCCCAAAACTTATCGGCAGGAACCCGCACTTCACCCATGGTGTCTTTTTCTATTCTGTAATTCATTGTGATTGAAATTTTTATATGTATAGTTTTAATTTTTGATCACAAATTTTAACCATAACAATTATCCATTCATTTTATCATTCCGTAGGAATCTCAGCAAAGAGCTCGACACATAAGGAACGATAAAACCAACACAAAAATTTGACATTTGGTTAAAATATGTTTGTATAAAGTTAATGAGAAATCAAAAACCCTGCAATTTATAATCATTATAAATATCAATCTAAGTGACTGATTTTGCTCATGCTTTTTTCACGATGTTTTATTTTTGCACCAATAAAAAATTGAAATGGAATTTAGATATCAGGATCCGTATCCGATTCAGAAGGATGATACGGTATATAAGAAGTTGACTTCAGATTATGTAAAAGTTGAAAAACATGGAGAAAGAGAAATTTTAACCATCGATCCAAAAGGGTTAGAACTTCTTGCCGAAGAAGCAATGGCGGATGTTTCTTTTATGCTCCGTTCTTCACACCTTGAAAGTTTGAGAAGAATCATCGACGATCCTGAAGCTACAGATAACGACAGATTCGTTGCTTATAATTTATTGCAAAATGCTGCAGTTGCGGTGGAAGGCGCTTTACCATCTTGTCAGGATACAGGAACTGCGATTGTAATGGGCAAAAAAGGAGAAAACGTTTACACTGGCGTTGAAGACGGTAAATATTTAAGCAAAGGAATTTACAATACCTATCAAAAAAGAAACTTAAGATATTCTCAAGTCGTTCCTTTAACGATGTTTGATGAGAAAAATTCCGGTTCTAATCTTCCGGCGCAGATTGATATTTATGCTAAAAAAGGAGATTATTACGAATTTTTATTCTTAACAAAAGGAGGTGGTTCAGCCAACAAAACTTTCTTGTATCAAAAGACAAAATCTTTATTAAACGAAAAGTCTTTGGAGGCTTTTGTTAAAGAAAGAATTTCGGACTTGGGAACTGCGGCTTGCCCACCTTATCATTTGGCTTTAGTGATTGGGGGAACTTCTGCTGAAGCCAATTTAGCAGCAGTAAAAAAAGCATCCGCAAAATATTACGATAATTTACCGACAGAAGGAAATGAAGCTGGACAGGCGTTCAGAGATTTGGAGTGGGAGGCAAAAGTTCAGAAAATCTGTCAGGAAAGTTCAATTGGAGCGCAATTTGGCGGAAAATATTTAACACACGATGTTCGAGTAATCAGATTGCCTCGTCACGCTGCTTCTTGTCCGGTCGGGATGGGAGTTTCCTGTTCGGCAGACAGAAATATAAAAGGTAAAATTACCAAAGAAGGTATTTTTTTAGAGCAGTTAGAAGAAAATCCGAAGAGATTTTTACCGGCAACTCCGCCACATTTGGAAGAGGCGGTAGAGATTAATTTGAATAAACCAATGCCGGAAATCTTGGCTGAACTTTCAAAATATCCCATAAAAACAAGATTAAAATTAAACGGAACGTTGATAGTTGCAAGAGATATTGCCCATGCAAAAATCAAAGAACTGTTGGATGCGGGACAGCCAATGCCTGAATATTTCAAAAATCACCCGATTTATTATGCGGGTCCTGCAAAAACTCCGGAAGGAATGGCTTCAGGAAGTTTCGGACCGACAACTGCGGGAAGGATGGATGTTTACGTTGACGAATTCCAAAGCCACGGCGGAAGTATGGTGATGCTGGCAAAAGGAAACAGAACAGCTGATGTGACGAATGCCTGTCATAAATACGGCGGTTTCTATATTGGTTCTATCGGTGGTCCTGCCGCAATTTTGGCAAAAGATAATATTTTGTCGGTTGAGGTAGTAGATTTCCCTGAATTAGGAATGGAAGCGGTAAGAAAAATTGAAGTAAAAGATTTCCCTGCATTCATTATTACCGATGATAAAGGAAATGATTTCTTTGCAAATCTTGCTCACTAAAAATATATAAAATAAATACTACTTTGTATTGCATGGTACTTTAATTAATGTTACTTTTGCAATACAAAATAGTATCATGAAAAATATTTTACTTACCTTAATATTCAGTACAATTGGTTTCAATTTTTCTTTTGCTCAAACTGAAGCAAAAATTGACAGTATAATACAGACAGAATTTAAAGATCACAATGCTCCGGGCGGAGTTGTTCTTGTTTCCAAAAAAGGGAAGATTATTTACGAGAAAGCTTTTGGAAAAGCTAATTTGGAACTAAATGTTGATATGACTCCAAAAAACGTTTTTCAGATTGGCTCCATGACCAAACAATTTACTGCTGTTTCTATTTTAATTCTTGAATCTCAGGGGAAATTAAATGTAAATGATCCTGTTTCAAAATATATTCCAGATTATCCTTCGGGAAATTCTATTACGATTCATCAGCTTTTAACACATACTTCAGGCATCAAAGATTTTACAAAAATGAAATCTATTTCAGAAATTGCCCAGAAAGAAATGTCTCCAAAAATGATGGTTGATTTCTTTAAAAATGAACCTGTTGATTTTAAACCCGGAGAAAAATTTGATTATAACAATTCCGGCTATGTTTTGCTTGGATATCTAATTGAACAAATTACGGGTGAAAAATATGAAGATTTTATCAGGAAAAATATCTTTGAAAAAGCTGGGATGAATAATTCTTTTTACGCTTCAGACAGGAAAATAATTAAGAACAGGGCTTACGGATATCACCAGAAAAGTGATGGTTATGTTAATAAAACGGTGATTAATTTTAGTGTTCCGTTTGCTTCAGGATCGCTGATGTCTACAGTAGAAGATATGTTGAAATGGCAAAATGCACTCAATAAAAATATTATTTTGAATAAGGGAGAGGGTAAAAAAGCTTTCACAAAATATCGCCTTAATAACGGTGAAGAATTTAACTATGGCTACGGATGGCATTTGAAAGATATAAACGGAATCTCTACAAGAGAGCATGGAGGAAGTATTTTTGGCTTTAAATCGATGGGTATTTATATTCCGGATGAAGATATTTATGTAGTAGGAGTCAGTAATTGTGATTGCCATTCGCCTACACAGATTACGAAAGATATTGCCAAATTGGTTTTGATGAACTCAAATAAATAAGGCAAAATAGGTTCAAACTAGTTTAAAATCAAAATAAATAATAAAATAGGACATATATCTTTTGTGTAAAAAAATAAAAAGCCCTACTTTTGCCTAAAATCTATAAGAAAAATGATAACGATTTTATCAGCATTTTGGCCGTTTTACCAGTTCCTTTGGACTATTTTCTTCATTACAATGTTCTTGGTGGGGTTCTGGTGTATTTTCATGTTCTTCGGATTGGTAATTCCTATGTGGTTGACTGAAGGTTTGAAAGAGTATTTTGGAAAAATTAAACCTTTTGATCCTGAGGATATTAGAAGCAAAATGGTTTACGAGCAGGAAGGAGTAGAGGTTATCTACAACGAGCCGAAAGGTCACGGTCCTTTTATACATGACCAAAGCCACGATAGTCACGGACATCATTAATTGATTGTCATTGCTTTTTCACCTGAATTCTGAAAAAGTAATATCAAAGCAAAACAACATATATAAAACCACTTAATTATTTTAAGTGGTTTTTACTTTTTATCCTAATCGAAGTTTTTCCGGTGAAACTCCGAATTTTTTCTTGAATGCTCTTGTAAAGTTTTGCACGTATTCGTAACCGCATTCAATAGCGATTTCTTTAATCATGATATTTTTATCGATAATCAGTTTTTTAGCTTTAAGCATTCTAAGTTCCGAAATATAATCGCTTACGGTAATATGATATTGTGCCTTAAATTCTTTTCGTATTTTATTCTGATTGATTCCGATGATTTTTCCGATTTCCTCAACTTTTATGTTTTTGTGATAGTTTTCGTCCACAAATTTTTTAATCATTGTCGGAGTTTGTGGAGTTTCCTTTATGATATTTTTTTCATTGAATTGTTCGAAAATTAATATCAGAAGCTTAATAATTTTAGCTTCAATAAACAATTTCTGCATCACTCCTTTTCGGGAATATCCTGTAATTTCACGTAATATCATATGCATTTCCACTGTCATATGAGGCGGTGTATGCTTATGGAGAAAAATATAATTATTTTTTATCATACTTTCCAGAATGTCGGAACTTTCTTTATTGGAATCAGGATTAATAAGGTTGAATATATAATCATAGCCTATTTGAATCTGAAGATATTTTAAAACTTCCTGATGCTCCGCCCAGAGTTCTGCTACGCTTTCCTCTGAAGAATAATGAAGGATGTATTGGTTTTCTTTAAACAAAAGATTGATGCCACAATCATTAGCTTCCAAATGAATATTGGGGCTTAGCAGAAAGAGAAGGTTAAAGCTCGATTTGCTTTCTATCATGCTCGACTTTTGAAACTTTTCTGTCACAAAGTCCTCGTGAAAAATAACCTTTATATCCTCCGATCTGAATAACAATCCTCTTTTTACATGTTTCATCATACTCCCTGATTTTGTATTCATAAATAGTGTTATTGTAAAAAGCCTGCATCAGATAACCGATAGTTTGATAATGATAAGCAAGAATTCCAGATGTCAGCTAATTTTGCACAAAAATAAATATAATTTAGAATAAATAAAAATAATAATCGTTATGTTTAAAAATTTATATTCTGTTATAACTAAAATCAGCCTTGGAGCTATTGTGTTATCGGTTGCAGGAAATAATTTTGCTACTGCACAACAATGGCAAAATGTAGGTTCTTCTGAAAATGTATCTGCAGGAGGAAGCAGTTATAATAATTTATTGGTTGATAATGCAGGAAATTATTATCTGTCTTACTATGATGCCTCTGTTGGCAAAGGATCTGTTCAGAAGTTTGACGGTACAAATTGGTCGTACGTCGGTGGAAGTGCCGGAATCACAAACAGTTTCGCAACTTTTAATTCATTGTCAATAAATGCGGCGGGCAATAGCCTTTATTATACAAATCAAGGAACGGGACTAGAAGTTCGTCAGTTTAACGGTGTTTCTTGGACGCAGTTGCCAAGTCCGGTAACAAGTACAATTAATTATCAGGCATCGGCTGTTTCATCTTCAAATGTTTTGTTTACGTATTCAACTCATAATTCGGGAACGGTTCAGCGTTATGTAAACGGAGCTTGGGAGCAAGTTGGAAATATGGGATTTTCTAACGGAGCAGCTTTTGCAGAAATGGTAATCGGATCAAATAATAAGGTGTATACGTGTAATTTATCCGGCGGAGTAAGGGTTTATGAAAATTCTACGAATGCAGGTACATCCGACAATTGGAATTTAGTGGGTGGAAATATTGTTGATGCTGCGACTTCCGGTGAACAGTATACTTCTGATATTGCTATTGATGCGAATAATAATTTATACGTTGCTTATGTTTCAAATTCAGCAAATGGAACAAAATTAAATGTTAAAAAATTCGACGGAACTTCTTGGGTTCAGGTTGGAAACCCATATTTTTCTACAGGAAAAGTTCAGCATGTTGCACTCGCCGTTACTGCGGCAGGAGATCCTTACGTAGTAGCAAGCCGTTGGGAAAATGATGATTTATTAAAAAATACAGCGTATAAATTAAACAATACAACAAATACTTGGGGAACTTTCGGAGGAGATTTTATTTCTGACGGTCAGGCGATGTATAATGATGTTGTGGTAGATACTGTTAATAATTATTTGGTATTGGCATATTCTCAAGGAACCACAAGAGTGAAGAGAATTGCATTGCCTGTTCCGCCTCAAACTTGTACCAATACAGATCCGGGAAATAATACAGGTGATTTGGGTTGTATAACCTTCAATTACGGAGGTCAGCCGGTAACGTATATAACAGTAAGAGGTGCAGACGGGAAAATCTGGCTTCAGCAAAATTTAGGAAGTACAAAAGTCGCGACTTCTCTTACAGATGAAGATTCTTACGGAGATCTTTTCCAGTGGGGAAGATGGGATGACGGTCATCAAAAAAGAAATTCTACATTAATGGCTGCTCCTTCATCAAACGATCCATCGGGATTAGCCGGAGGTAGTGCTTCTTTTTATTCTGCAGGATATAATTCTTCATCAAACTGGTGGAAAAATGGGATAACTTCGGATAAATGGGAGGCTGAAAATGCTGCTGCTTCAACCTCAACAAACGGAGCTGATCCTTGTAGGGCAATTGCTGCAAATTGGAGGCTTCCGAATGTTGATGAAATAAATGCTGCCATAACTGCTGAAAATATTACTGAATTTAATTCTGCTCTTTCAAGCAATTTAAAATTGGTTCCTGCCGGAATGAAAGACTATAACGGAATTTTCTCTCCGGGAACCAGATTATATCTTTGGTCTTCATCTTCATCTCCGTATACAGGAAATGGTCAGCATTTATACATCAGTCAGTTTTCTACTTTAACCAACAGTGCGGGAAGAGATGCCGGAATGTCGGTAAGATGTATTAAAGACATCACAACGGGTTTAGGTACTAACGATATTAAAAAGGCGATAACGGTAGGAGTATACCCAAATCCAACCAATGAAATTTTAAATATTAAAACAGATACTGCAATTGATACTGTAAATGTAACCAATGTAGGTGGTCAAAGAATTAATACTATTCAGTTTTCTAATAACCAGATTAATATGCAGGGACTTCCAAACGGAGTATATATTGTAGAATTATTCTTGAAAAACGGACAGAAAATTTCTAAAAAAGTGATTAAAAATTAGAGTTCATATTACATTAGATTTATTAAAGATGGGCTGTCCTCACGGGCAGTCTTTTTATTTCAATTAAAACCTAACCTTAAAATCTGATATGATAACCGATTGTTTGAAAATAATAACTCTTTCTTGATAATCAAAAGTAATTTTGCCGAAAATTTTAATATAATTTAGAATAAATAAAAATAATATTTAATATGTTTGGAAGTTTATATTGTACGGTTCGAAAAATTGGAGCAGGTTTAGGGTTGGCGATTATCGTTTCAACATATACATATGCGCAACAGGGTGGACAGCCAACTCCGGTTTGTAACAATACAGATCCGGGAAATAATGCAGGTGATTTAGGATGTGTAACGTTCACTTATAAAGGTGAAGGTGTTACTTACACAACGGTAAGAGGGTCAGATGGGAGAATCTGGCTTCAGCAGAATTTAGGAAGTACAAAAGTTGCAGATTCGTTTAATGATGCAGATTCTTATGGAGATCTTATCCAGTGGGGAAGATGGGATGATGGTCACCAGGAAAGAAATTCTCCAACGTCCACAGCTACATCTCCAAATTCTCCGGCTGGATTGGGAGGAACTAATAAGTATATCATAGGATCGAGTACAGATTCTTGGTGGGCAAGTAATGCGACAAGTGATGCGTGGACAGCAACTACTTCTTCAGAGGCAACATCAACCGTAGGTGCAGATCCTTGTAAAGCAATAGGACAAGGGTGGAGGCTTCCGACTTCGGCAGAATGGATAACGATTGTCAATAATTACTCAATGAATAATCCTGCTTCGGCGTATGCAAGTCATTTGAAATTACCAGCAGGCGGATATAGAAGCAATACAACAGGTGGATTCACATTTGTTGGTCAGAGAGGATATTTCTGGAGTTCAGATACAGCATCTTCGGGAGGTAAATTCTTATATGTTGGAGGCACAATCGTTACACCAACTTCAGGAGGTGCAAGAGGACAAGGAGAATCTGTAAGATGTACCAAAGATTTTACAGGAGGATTAGGAACAGCAGATATTGCTGCCAAAGCTAATGCAATCGCTGTTTATCCAAACCCGACCAACGGAATTCTTACTATTAAAGCTGATTCATTCATCGAAAACGTAAATGTTAGCAACATTGCTGGGCAAAAAATAAACGTACAGTTTTCAGATAAACAAATTAATATGCAGGGACTTCCTAACGGAGTTTATATTGTAGAATTAAAATTAAAGAACGGACAATCGTTGTCTAAAAAAGTGGTTAAGAATTAATTTCTACTTATTTGATTGATAGATGAAGGGCTTTTTATAAAGTCCTTTGTTCTTTTATATAATCAGTTCATTTAAAATTTATCCTTTGGCTAAAATAAAAAGATGAAATTTCAATACTCAGTTTGTTGAAAATTGCAATCGAAAAATGATAATTAAATAAAAATCAAATCAATAATTACAAAAGCTCATGAAAATGGGCTTTTTTTGTTAGACATCAATCCGTATCTTTGCAAACTAAATTTTGACTATGTCTAAGAGTTTAATTCCAAAACTAGAAGCTATAAAACAAAGATATAATGAGGTTGCAGACCTTATTATTCAGCCTGATATCATTTCAGACCAAAAAAAATATTCTTCTCTGAATAAAGAATATAGTGATTTGGGAAAAATTGTTAGAGTTTACGACCAATATAAAGGTGCTTTAGATAATATTGCCGAATCAGAAGAAATCATTGCCGATGGGTCAGACAGAGATCTTGTCGAAATGGCAAAAGAGGAAAAAGTAGAAGCGCAGGGTAAACTTCCGGGTCTGGAAGAAGAATTGAAAGTACTTTTGATTCCTAAAGATCCTACCGATGACAAAAACGTGATCGTAGAACTTCGTGCCGGAACAGGTGGAGATGAAGCGGCTATTTTCGTGGAAGATGTCTACAGAGCATATGCGATGTTTTTTAAAACGAAAGGCTGGAAGCACGAAATAACAGACTCTAGTGAAGCGGCAAAAGGATATAAAGAACTTATATTAAAAATTGAAGGCGACGGCGTATACGGAATCATGAAGTTTGAATCCGGTGTTCACCGAGTACAGCGTGTTCCTGAAACAGAATCTCAAGGTAGAGTACATACTTCTGCCATCACCGTTGCTGTTTTGCCGGAAGCTGAAGAAATTGATTTTGAACTAAATCCTGCCGATATAGAAATGCAGACTTCCCGTTCCGGTGGAGCAGGTGGGCAAAACGTAAACAAGGTTGAAACCAAGGTGCAGTTAACACACAAACCTTCGGGAATGGTGGTTGTTTGTCAGCAGGCACGTTCTCAGTTAGCAAACAGAGAATTGGCGATGGAAATGCTTCGTACGAAATTATATGATATTGAAGTACAGAAATCTGTAGGAGATATTGCTGCACAGCGTAAGTCGATGGTTTCTACCGGTGACCGTTCTGCAAAGATCAAAACATATAACTATCCTCAGGGAAGAGTTACCGATCATAGAATCAACAAATCAATGTATAATCTTGATGCTTATATGAATGGTGATATTTCTGAAATGATCGATGCTGTTATCATGGCAGAAAATGCAGAAAAAATGAAAGGTGAAGAAGATAATTATTAATCTTTTTCCTTCAAAAAATAAAGAAAGCTTCTGAGAAATCGGAAGCTTTTTTCGTTTCAATAAAGTGGAATTAATTACATATATATCAAAAGAGATAAATTTTTTAATAACTGTAACATACTATGCTACATATAACTGTTATAAAATCAGATTATTAACTTTATTGCGATATTTTTGTTTTTAATAATAATTAATTTTAACTCATTACAGTTGATTTATTTTAAAGAAAAGTTATACATTTATGAAAATCTTTTATAGTTAAAGGTTTTTTATTGTTCAAACCTAAATGAATTGTACTATGAAAAAAATTAACGCAATGTTTGTGTTGATATTTATTTTTTGCGCCCAAAACTTCAAATCTCAAAATGTATTACCGCCTGAAAGTGTTTTCAAACTTTACTTTGATTCTTTTGTGAAACATGACGACGAATCATTAAGGGAGCTCAACAGTTATCTTATTAATTTCCTAGGAAAAGATTACACATTTAGGATGAGTCTTAACGAAAGTTATACCGGTAAAATCAATTATTTTACAGAGATTTTTCTGTCCAATCTTTCTCCGGAAGTGGCGGCTGCCTGTAAAGTTGAAACTGAAAAATATTTCACGGTATTGATGGAGAATTATAAAAATGCCAAGTACACAATTAAAAGTATAAAATCTGTTCCGATTACAGATTCTAAAACCCAGGAAATGTCTGAAGTAACCTTTGATGTTAATTTTAAAGTCCCGAAGAATACATCGGAACTCAAAATGAATGATATAAAAAAAGCAGGTATAAAAGAAGTGAAAAAATATCTTGCCGATCTTACAGTTTACTTTGAGAAAGCTGATAAAGTGATAACTTCAGAACAGAAATTTAATCTGTTTCAGGTGAAAGCCGGAGAAAATACCTATTATTGGAACGGAGGTCCGGAAGAGCTCAACTGGAAGCTCAATGCGTTTTATCTTAAAAATGCCAATTAGTTACATATACAAGCTGTCCTCCAAGATAGCTTTTTTTATGTAAAACAGATTCCTTATTTTTGATGAAATAGCTTACTATGAAATTCAGACCGATTTTATTAACTGCCGGAGTCTTGTTTTCGGCAACATTGTATTCACAAAAAATGAATTATCCTAAAGCAATAAAAGGGAATCAGACAGATACCTATTTTGGAACTGCGGTTGCCGATCCATACAGAGATTTGGAAAATGATTCCGAAGCGACCAAAAAATGGGTAGACGACGAGGTGGCGCACAGCCAGAATTATCTTTCCAAAATCCCTTTCAGAGACGAAATCAAAAATCAATTGAGAGACATCTGGAATTATGAGAAAATTTCAGCACCCTTCAAAGAAGGAGATTATACCTATTATTACAAAAACGACGGATTGCAGGCGCAGTCTGTTTTATATAGAACAAATAATAAAACGAAGACAACAGAAGTTTTTTTAGATCCTAATAAGTTTTCGGATAAAGGAACGACTTCGCTTTCTCAATTATCTTTTAACAAAAAAGGGAATTTAGCGGCATATTCTATCTCAGAGGGTGGAAGTGATTGGAATAAGATCATCATCATTGATGCCATTACGAAAAAACAGATCGATGAAACTTTACTTGATGTAAAATTCAGCGGAATTTCGTGGCAGGGCGATGATGGTTTTTATTATTCAAGTTACGACAAACCTAAAGAAGGAACTGTACTTTCCGGAATGACCGATAAGCACAAGGTTTATTTTCACAAATTAGGAACAAAACAATCTGCAGATCAGTTGATTTTCGGGGGTGATAAAACACCAAGAAGATATTTGGGAGCGGGAGTTTCCGAAGATCAGAGATATTTAATTATTTCTGCAGCGGATGCGACTAATGGAAATGAATTATACATAAAAGATTTAAAAAACGGCGGCGATTTTATTCGTATTAATAAAGGTTTCGACATCAATGTCAATATTGTTGATACGGAAGGTGATAATCTTTTCATTTTTACCGATAAAGATGCTCCGAATATGCGTTTAGTAAAAACAACGATTAAAAATCCGTCTCCGGAAACGTGGGAAGATGTTATTCCTCAAACTGAAAATGTGTTGAGTATCTCCGGTGGTGGCGGTTATTTCTTTGCAACCTATATGGTTGATGCGATTGATCAGGTGAAACAATACGATAAAACCGGAAAACTAATCAGAGAAATTGCACTTCCCGGAAAAGGAAATGTTTCAGGCTTCGGAGGAAAAGAAAAAGAAAAGGAGCTCTATTTTTCGTTCAGCAATTATATTACGCCGGGAACAACGTATAAATTCAATGCAGATTCAGGAAAATCAGAAATTTATCAGAAACCGAAAGTGAAATTTAATCCTGAAAATTATATTTCTGAGCAAGTGTTCTATACATCAAAAGACGGAACTAAAATTCCAATGATGATTAATTATAAAAAAGGAATAAAACTCGACGGTAAAAATCCTACAATATTATATTCTTACGGAGGTTTCAACATCAGTTTACAGCCATCTTTCTCAGTAGTGAATGCAATCTGGATGGAAAACGGTGGAATTTATGCCGTCCCAAACATTCGTGGAGGTGGCGAATATGGTAAAAAATGGCACGATGCAGGAACAAAAATGGAGAAGAAAAATGTCTTTGAAGATTTCATCGCTGCAGGAGAATATTTGAAGGCAAAAGGTTATACTTCAAAAGAATATATGGCGTTATCAGGAAGATCAAATGGTGGATTATTGGTTGGTGCAACAATGACAATGCGTCCGGATTTGGCAAGAGTAGCTTTTCCGGGAGTTGGAGTTTTGGATATGCTAAGATATAATAAGTTCACAGCGGGAGCTGGTTGGTCATACGATTACGGAACTGCTGAAGACAACAAAGAAATGTTTGATTATTTAAAATCATATTCTCCGGTTCACAATGTAAAAGCAGGAACTTGCTACCCTTCAACAATGATTATTACAAGTGATCACGATGACAGGGTGGTTCCGGCGCACTCTTTTAAGTTTGGAGCAGAATTGCAGGAAAAACAAGCTTGTAACAACCCGATTCTGTTAAGAATTGAAAAAAATGCAGGACACGGAGCAGGAAGAGCAACCGACCAGGTAATCAGTGAAAATGCAGATTTGCTATCTTTTGCACTTTTTGAAATGGGAATTAAGAAATTAGGGAAATAATTCTAATGTTAAACTATTAAGATTTTTATATTCACAAGTTATAAACATTACATTGAATGTTTGTAAAATATAGAATTCAATCATTAAATAAATTTATCAAATACCAATAGAAGCGGGCTTTAGCTCGCTTTTTATATTTAAATATAATCTTATTGGCTTTAGTCAAATTTATCTTTAATAACAGTTTATAAATATCCTTTCCATAATATATTCACAAGATATCCACAATTATTGATGTGAATCTTAAGCAATAAAAAATCTCTTTGTCTATTAAAAACCAGCAGAAAAATTAACATAAATATATTATTTCAAAAAAGTGTAATTTTAGCCATATAATAAATCTGAAAGTATGAGACGGGAAGTTCAGAATAAAACTCCTCAATTTAATATAACTGAAAAAAATACGGAAGTTTATTTCTTTGAAAAAGACGGATTGCAACTGAAATCTGCCTATAAAGAAGAAGACATAAAAGATAAGACCATTGCTGATGGTTCTCCGGGAATTGCACCTTATTTAAGAGGACCTTATTCCACAATGTATGTTCAGAAACCGTGGACAATCCGCCAGTATGCAGGTTTTTCAACAGCAGAAGAGTCAAATGCTTTTTACAGAAGAAATTTGGCTGCAGGTCAAAAAGGACTTTCCGTGGCTTTTGATCTGGCGACACACAGGGGTTACGATTCAGATCATACAAGAGTTGTTGGTGATGTAGGAAAAGCAGGAGTTGCCATCGATTCTGTAGAGGATATGAAGATTTTATTTAATGAAATTCCATTAGATCAGATTTCAGTTTCCATGACGATGAACGGTGCGGTTTTGCCTATTTTATCTTTCTATATTGTAGCTGCAGAAGAGCAGGGAGTTTCTCAGGATTTACTTTCAGGAACTATTCAGAATGATATTTTGAAGGAGTTTATGGTAAGAAATACCTACATTTATCCGCCCACACCTTCTATGAAGATTATTGCCGATATTTTTGAATATACTTCTAAAAATATTCCGAAGTTCAATTCAATTTCTATCTCAGGGTATCATATGCAGGAAGCCGGCGCGACTCCGGTTCTGGAAATGGCTTATACGCTTGCAGACGGTTTGGAATATGTAAGAACAGGAATAAAAGCAGGAATGAATGTCGATGATTTTGCTCCAAGATTATCATTTTTCTGGGCAATCGGGATGAATCATTTCATGGAAATCGCTAAAATGCGTGCCGCAAGATATATTTGGGCGACATTACTAAAGCAATTTAATCCTCAAAATCAAAAATCTTTAGCATTAAGAACACATTCGCAGACTTCGGGCTGGTCTTTAACGGAACAGGAGCCTTTCAATAATATTACAAGAACAGCTATTGAGGCATTATCTTCAGCTTTAGGTGGAACCCAGTCTCTCCATACGAATGCTTTAGATGAAGCGATTGCTCTTCCGACGGATTATTCGGCAAAAATTGCAAGAAATACTCAGATTATTCTTCAGCAGGAAAGCGGAATCTGCGATGTGGTAGATCCGATGGGTGGAAGTAATTTAGTGGAATCGTTGACTCAGCAAATGATCGAAGAAGCCATGAAATACATTGATGAAGTAGAGCAGGAAGGCGGAATGACAAAAGCTATTGAAGCAGGGATTCCAAAGATGAGAATTGAGGAAGCAGCTGCAAAGAAACAGGCTAAAATTGATAGTGGGGAAGAATTTATTATTGGGGTAAATTCATTCAGATCGTCATTAAAACAAGGTCAAATTGAGATTCTTGATATTGACAATACGGAAGTTCGCAGAAAACAAATTGAAAGATTAGAATCTATAAAATCAAACAGAAACACCGTAGCGGTTAGCCAAATTTTAGATGAAATTCGTGAATGTGCGAAGTCTGGAAAAGGAAATCTTCTGGCATTGTGCATTGAAGCGGCTCGCAGAAGAGTGACGTTGGGAGAAATGAGCGATGCAATGGAAGAAAGTTTTGGAAGATACAAAGCGAATATCAGAACAATTTCAGGAGTTTATGCCATGAATGCAGGTAAAAACGAATATTTTAGTCAGGCACTCGAGCTTACCCAAAAATTTGAGGAGGAAGAAGGTCGTCGTCCAAGAATTATGGTGGCAAAAATGGGACAGGATGGTCACGACAGAGGTGCAAAAGTAGTGGCGACGGCGTTTGCAGACATGGGATTTGACGTAGATGTTGCTCCCTTATTTCAGACTCCAGAAGAAGTAGCGAAACAAGCGGTTGAAAATGATGTTCACATTTTAGGAGTTTCTTCGTTGGCGGCTGGTCACAAAACGTTGGTTCCGCAAGTGGTGGAAGAATTAAAAAAACTCGGCGCAGATGATATCACGATCGTTGTTGGCGGGGTTATTCCTCAACAGGATTATGAATTTTTATATGCCAACGGAGCTGATTTTATTTTCGGTCCGGGAACGAATCTTCCAAAGTGCGCAGTTGATATTTTGGAGAAATTTTTACATTAAATTAACTTTTACAACGTATAAATTGCACAGCTTTTGTACTGTAGACCATAACCAAAACAAAATATTATGGCTTATACAGTAATTTCAGTATTTCCTGTGACTGTGGATACAGAGGAAATTAAAAAAGATTTACAGGAAAATGGTTTCGATGAAGCCAATATTATTATTTCCAAATCAAATATAGAGAGCGGATTGTCTGCTGATCATTATCAGGAAGACGAACAGACTAAAAGTTTCTTTGAATATACCTTTGCACACGACACGGAAATGTTGGACGCATATCGCAAACACAGCATTGGAAGAAATAATGTGATTGTCTACGCAGATGGTCTCGAACAAGCCGCCGCCGCCAAATCTGTGCTGAACAGAAATGGTGCGTTAGAAGTGTACAGAAAACCTACAGAAGATCAGAAAAAAGATGTTCCAGAAGGTATGACGGAACAGGAATATGATGGAATCATTGCGAAAGCAAGACATAATGTATATTTCCTGGGTTCAGAAAGAGTATACCACCCTAATGTTATAAAAGGTATGGATGATCCTATGGACGATATGGGCTCAAAAGACTAAAATTTAAAATAATTAATAAATAAAAATGGCTACCAGAATTGATAGCCATTTTTTATATTTTCCAGGATTTTATCAGCCAACGATAAATCAGTTCTTTCACAAAGAAATAAACCAATATCGGGATTACAATAATTGCAGTCCAAAGCAAAGGATTAATATACATCGATAATAACCCGTTGGAAACGCTTGATTTTGCGATAAAATACTGTCCGACAGCAATAATTCCTAAACTTAAAACCAGGACGATCATTAAATTGACACTGAAACGTCTGCTGATATCACTCACCATTTTTTTCGGTGAATATCCCAAACTATTTTTGATGGAAACCTCTTCCTGCTTTTCTAAAAACTGAATTTTAATAAAGCTTACAATAATATAAAGGCACAATGCAAAAATGAAAACTCCTAAAATTGCAATGATATTTAAAACTAAAAATAACTTAGATTTGATCTTCGCTGAACGCAGACTTTCCTGATTAGATTCAAAATTATTTTCTTTCATTTTGGAAATTAAACCTTCATCTCTCGAATCTTTTACCTGAACCAGCACTCTGTTGAAGATTTTTGGTTGATTTGCCAGTTGGGGTTTTTCAGCTAAATTCAAAGAATCAAGAAATTTTTTCGGAATCAAAACGGAATGAATTCTGTCTGAAAGTCCGACCATTCTTCCTTTATAAGTCTTGTTTTGTTTATTGACAACAATATTAATATTGATCTCAATTTTCTTGGCAAAATCTTCTGAAATCTGCGGCAAACCTTGATTTAAAGCAAATCCGTAATTGTAGAGATTTAAATATTCTCTTGAAATAATAATAGGAATGACCTCACCTTTCACCTGAAATTCTTCCTCCGTTAAAGGAGCATCAATTGCTTTCAAATCTACTCCTTCAAAGTACAAATCGGTGTAAAAAGGAATAAAATCGCCGCCATTTGCCGAAGCTTTAAATTCATTGGCAGAAAAAGGATAAACACTTTTTACTTCCTGCCATTGCTTCAGTTTCGCAATATCATTTTCATTAAATCCCAAAAGTTCTTTTCGCCCGATATTATCAGGCGTAATTTTCTTGCTGAAAGTCAGCCAATAGTTGCTGTCACTGCTTTTACTCCCAAAAAGACGGTTGGCACTTTCATACAATTGCAGGCAGGAAAGCACTAAAGTAAATGCGATAAATAAACCTGCATACAGCAGAATTGAGCTAAAAATTTTCTTCATACGCTTTTATAAATGAAGAATTTGATATTCATGTTCAAAAGGAAATTCATTCAGTTCAAAAAATATCACTGAGCTTCCGCTTTCTTGAGATACCTCGTTAATTAATGAGAAGGCAATTTTTTTGTTGTTCAAGTCTAAATGACTGAAACATTCATCATAAATCAGGAAATTCGTAGGATTCACCAGACTTCTTACGATAGCACTTCTCTGTCTTTCACCATACGAACAGTTTTCTGCTTTTTTATGGAGCAGATTTTCAACACCTAATCTTGCGGCATATTCTTCCATTTTGGGAATGAATTTCTTTTTCTCTTTGTTAAAAACACGGAGTAAAATGTTTTCCGAAATGGTAAGATTCTTAATCAACCGTACATCCTGAAATAATAAACTTACCCCATCTTTTCTGTTTTCCACAATTTTCTCAAGATGAAGCGATTTTACGGTCTGCTGATCATATTTTATATCTCCCTCATACTGAGAATGAGTGCCCAGAATTGCCGTGGCAAGAGTAGATTTTCCACTCCCGGAAGGCGCAACAATCAGGAATTTCTTCCCTTTTTGGAAAATGATATTCTTTTTCCAAATTTCAGATTGTTCTACATTTCTGGGAGTGAAATATTTTGGTGAAATATGTTCTAAAACAATATTATCCATTCATTATCAAATAATACAATGCGTTTTCATCTTTTTTGTCTAAAGTAAATACGGTTTTAGAAACAAGATTTCCGCCGTCTTCTTTAGATTCGTTGGTCATATCTACAACTTTTATGGTAGTCGCATTATGCTTTTGATTATAATCCGTTCCATCAGACCAGGAATAAGTGGTAATGCCGGATTTTTTATCCAATTTAGAATTTTTCCCTGCTTTTTTATTTTGGAACTGATTAATGATGTTGTTGTCTTCAGAAAAAAGTACTTCATTATCAGCGATCATATATTTTTTACCTTGACCTAAAGGACCGGCAAGTAAAGACATAAGATTATCTTTTTTCTTTGGATTAAAGCCCAATACGAATGCATTGTTTCTTGGCTGGTAATAATCCATGGTATCCGTAGGAACAGTTTTGAAATCTATAAAAGCATAATCTCCTGTAAAAGTAGAAGTAATGTCTTCCAGCGTTTTATTTGTCGAAGCTAAATAGTGATTGATTGTCGCTTCAAAACCGGCTTCTTTCACCAAATATCTCATAAAATCTAAACTGAAAAATCCGATGGTAAAAGATTTTGCATTATCCAATTCTACGTTTTTTACCAAATCGTAGTTCACTTTATTTTTATCATAATATTTCTCAACAACTTTCTTCATATCACTGTTGAAAAATGTTTTGGTTTCCATGTCAGCTTTTCCTTTATCAAAATTGAAATCAAACCCAATTCCTGAATCTTTAATCAATTTGTTTACGGCAAGAGTTTCGATGTATCCTTTTGATGCATAACTTGCTACAGCAGCCAGATTTACCCATCCACTAATGTCTTTGTTATCTACCAGAGATTGATTAACCTGATCTTTAATGGCATCATTGGAAGTTGCCTTTCTTGCCCAGAAATCGGTGAAATATTTCTCGTTCAGTTTAGCAGAAGGTTCTTGAGTATTGTAAGAATTATATCCTGCATAAGGATTGTATGATTTTTCGCTGGAAACAACGGCCAAATCACCCTTGATACTTCCCGTAAGTTTACCGTCAACGTAGATATAATCTTTTTTATCAATGGTTACTTTACTTTTCGTAAGATCAGACATGCTCTTTTGGAATTTAGCCTTGTCATTAATCCAGAAGAAAGCCTTTGGATCAGGATCGTTGGTAGATTTTCCCTGGTCAACAATAAAATAAAGAGGTTTGTCGGTATCAATACCAGATTCTTTTGGTTTGCTTACCAGCTGCAAAAAGAATTTATCATCATCCTTCAGATTTTTCTTTTCCTTTAAAATCTTATCAACAGGAATTTTGTCGGAAATAGTTTTCAGGTTTACTCTTGATAAACCTAAAGTTGCGTCTGTAGTGTACGTTAGAATTTCATTATTCTTATTCGAATTACACGAAAAAAGAACAGCAAATGCAAAAACGTAAAATAACGATTTCATTAAAGTGTTTTTCATAATTATATTTTGGTATAAGTAACAAATATAACATTTTGTACCGAATAAGTCACATTTGTAGTGAACTAAGAAAAAATGAAAAAAAGTTTTCATTTTCAGAAAAATGTATATCTTTGCGTCAGAAAATAAAGTTTAACCATTTAAAAAACAACGAAGCAATGTTCAAATTCAATCTACATTCATCAGTAGGATTGCCTTTTGCAAAGGCGAGGCTTCGTGGTATGGTACATTCATAGAATAACAGTATATTGAAATATCAAAACCCGAAGTCGTAAGATTTTCGGGTTTTTTATTGCGCAATATTTCAAACTCAAATCAGTTTCCCCGAAATCTTTTTTATCAGTAATTATTAAAAAAATTAATGGAGTTGTCGTACGTCAGTTCGAATAGCGAAGCGTATCGAGAACTTTTTATCAGTTTTTTAAAACAATCAATTTCAACTAGACTAAATTTCTAGTTGATTAAGAAAAGTATGTGATTTATTAAATCTCATATCTAATAATAATGAGAAAAGATAACCTTTTGCCTTTCAGATTGAGAAGTCTGAGAAGCAGAAAAAGAATAGTTAAAAAAGATGTAGAAAAACAGATCAGACAAAAGTATAAACGTAGTAACGAACTTTGGGAATTGAGAAGAAAGATTCCGTTAGTTCCTTTGGAAAATCCTTATCAGAAAGGTTTTGTGAGATTTTTTGTGTTAAGAGATGATGTAAAATGTTCTAAGGACGGAGATTTTTTTCAGGGAATTCTAAGTAAGATTAATACAAAAATGTATTCCGAAACCCGGAAATTCTTAAAAAAGAAAAGAAAATTCGGGCGAAGAATTTATGTTGAAAGAGAGCAGAAGTTGGTTCAGCTTTCAACCCATCAATGGAATGATCCCAAGTTAGGGTTAACAACCAGAGAAAAACAATATTTTCTGAAAAGAGAAGAATACAATCCGTTCAGTAAAAGATATAACGTTTACTACGAATTTATTGAGCCATGGAGATTTGTATTAAGAGTAAAACCAAATATGATTACTCATTACAAACCTTTGCATTCCGATTTGGAAAAAGAAATAGATGAACTGAATTCTTATTTAAGTCAACATAAAATTGTTGGATTAGTCAATAAGAAAATTCACGGTAAATCTGGCAATTGGAAAAACTACGGCGAGAAAACTGATCTTATCGAAAGTAAAAAATACTTTCACTACAAAATGTCTGCAACAGAGATTGCAGAAAGTTTAGAGGACTATAAAGTCCGAAAATTTTAAAATAAAAATAATGGGAAATTTAAAACTAAAAGGAAAAGATATATTAAAAATAGGCTATCCGAACAATCAGAGTGTGAACATCGCTTTGGAAGTCATGAAAAGAAATTTTGCAACGAAAAATATTCATCATGTAAAGTCTCTTTTAAAGGAAATTCTGCAAAACCCGGAGCAATTCGAAAAAGATTTAACCTTAGGGCAAATTGCAGAAGCTTTGCTTTCCTCAAAGAAAACAGAAAAAAGAATGCTCAATACAAACAGGGCAACATTTAATATTTTCGGAAATAATATTTCGGATGAAGCAAAAAATCAATTGTACACGGCTTTGAAACTTCCAATTTCAGTGCAGGGCGCTTTAATGCCTGATGCACACAGTGGTTACGGACTTCCAATTGGTGGAGTTTTAGCGGTAGAAAATGCGGTGATTCCTTACGGAGTCGGCATGGATATCGGTTGCAGAATGAGCCTCAGTATTTTGGATACTCCTATTTCATATCTTGACGGAGCGAGAGATAAATATGAAAAAGCGCTTGCCGAACACACCAAATTCGGAATGTACGAAACACATAAATCTCATGTCGATCACGAAATTTTCGATAGAGATACCTTCGATATGATTCCGATTTTGAGAAGATTAAAAGGAAAAGCTATTAAACAAATGGGAAGTTCCGGTGGTGGAAATCACTTTGTAGAATTCGGAGAAGTGGAAATTATGGAAGAAGACGTACAAATCGGTCTTCCAAAAGGAAAATATCTTGGAATTCTTTCACACAGCGGTTCGCGTGGATTGTGAGCAGAAATCGCTCAATATTATTCGAGAGTTGCGACAGAACAATGTCCGTTGCCCAAAGAAGCACAACAATTCGCCTGGCTGGATTTGAGTACGCATCTGGGTTTAGAATATTGGACGGCGATGAATTTAGCGGGAGATTACGCTTCGGCTTGTCACGACGACATTCACAGAAGATTGGTGAAAGCGGTCGGAGGAAGAGTAAAAGCTAGAATCGAAAACCATCACAATTTTGCATGGAAAGAAACTCACAATGGAAAAGAAGTGATTGTTCACAGAAAAGGAGCAACACCGGCTAATGGAAATGAATTGGGAATGATTCCCGGATCCATGACGGCAAAAGGTTTTATCGTTCGTGGAAAAGGAAATCCTGATTCTTTGAATTCGGCTTCCCACGGTGCAGGAAGGGCGCATTCGAGAGGAGAATGTAGAAATCTTTTCACTCAAAATGACATAAAAAAAGAATTAAAACTCAAGAATGTTACTTTGATGGGTGGAAATACTGAAGAAGCACCAATGGCTTACAAAGACATCAACGAAGTCATGAATGCGCAAAGCGAATTGGTAGATATTCTCGGAACTTTTCAACCCCGAATTGTGAGGATGGATAAATAAATAATTGTTAATTGAAACAAAATGAAAAAAATATACAAACAGGAGTATTTTAATTATTACGAAAGCATTTTAGTTGTTTGTCCAGATTGTGGAAAAGATGCTGTAGTTAAAAATGAATACGATTATAAAAAGGCAACATTGGCTTGCAATCATTGTGATTTGAAGAAAAACGGATTGGATATGGTTATTTACAAAGCTTTTGTGAAACTGAATTGCCCGATATGTGCGCATCCTATTCGTTATGAACAAGGAAATTTAAAAGAAAAGCCTAAAAATGTGAAGGTAAAGTGTGATGAATGCAATTCCTCATTTGAAGTAAAGGCGAGAACTGAAAAATATTTTAATACTGTTGAGAAAGAAGAAGGCTTGATCCATGATCCGATTTTCGGTTGTCCGTATTATTTTCAGGAAGATTTTAGAGGAAAATTATTTTGGGCAAAAAATCAGGAACATTTGCTGGAAATGGGAAATTATGTTTCATCAGATTTAAGAACAAGGTTGCCATACAGAATGCGAATGGTAGAAAGATTACCAACATTTATTAAAGAGGCCAAAAACAGAGAAGCGATCTTAAAAATTTTACAAAAATGGAAAAACTTATACAAATAACCTCAGGGAGAGGACCTTTAGAATGCCAATGGGTAGTGGCTAAAGTTCTGAAGATCTTTCTTGAGGAAGCAAAAAATAATAATATAGAGTACGAGATTATTCACCGTGAAAATGGTGATGAAAACCTGACTTTGAAGTCTGTAACCTTACTTTTAAAATCAAAAAATATCAATGAATTTTTAAAGATCTGGTTGGGAAGTATTTTGTGGACAGGAAAAAGTACCTTCCGGAAACTGCACAAAAGAAGCAATTGGTTCATCGGGATTTTTGAACTGGAAGGTTTGGAGACAATCAATTTTAATGAAAGGGATATTCAGTTTCAGACAACTCGAAGTCAGGGAAGTGGCGGACAAAACGTGAACAAAGTAAACACGGCGGTTCGTGCCACTCATATTCCGACGGGGCAAAGTGTTTTCGTACAGGATTCCCGTTCGCAATTAGATAATAAAAAATTGTCGATTACCCGATTGAAAGAAAAAGTATTGGAACAGAATATTATCCAGCTTCAAAAGCGAATGCAGGAAACCTGGAATAATCATTTGCAGGTACAAAGAGGAAATCCGATCCGTACATTTTCCGGAACAGATTTTAAAAAGAATTATCAGGAAAAATCTTTCAAAAAAGAAAGAACTCAACTGAAAAACGAATTAAAAAATTACAAAAATGACCTTAACTAAAAATAAATACTATTTTGAGGCTTTAGACAACTATCCGTACAGTTTACCGGATTGTCTGGAAGCCCTGAATTATGCATTGTCTTATGACCCGGAAGATGCAGACAGTCTGTGTCTGATGGGGAGAATTTATGCTGAGCAATTGAGAAATTATGATGTGGCTAAACAATATTTCGAAGAAGCCATGCAGTGTGATATTACAAACTTAAATGTTCCGCAATATTATATCAAATGTCTTTTGAACAACGAAGATTTTCATGAAGCCGAAAAACTGATCCGATATTCTCTAAAAATAAAAGGAATTGATAAATCAAATATTTGGTTTTACAGATCTTTGCTTTCCGAGAAAAGAGGAAGTTTTAACAACGCTTTGAAATTTTTGGATGAAGCCGCAAAATATTGTTTTAACGAATATAGTCTGGATGTGGTAAAGGATCGAAAGAAATTTATCAAATCCAAAATGCCGAAGAAAATAAAAATTAAAAAGAAGAAGGAGACGAAATAAGTCTCCTTTTTTGTAGCTTTATTTATGGAATTACGGTTTGAATTACAACAACTTCAACTAAAAGAAACATTCTCAATCGCTTACGGAAACTACGATAAACGTGAAGCGTTACTCGTGGAATTATCCCATCAGAATTGTAAAGGATACGGAGAATGTGTCGCGATCGATTATTATCAGATTAACCTTCAAAGTTTTTTTTTAAAACTAAAAGAAATTCAGTCTCAGATTGAAGCTCAGAAAATCATTCATCCGAAAGATTTTTTCATATTGTTATCAAGTTTAAATCTTCACCCATTTTTGCTTTCTGCGCTAGATTGTGCATATTGGGATCTTTTCGGTAAGCTGGAAAACAAAAGTTTCATTGAACTTAATCAACTTCCGTCAGAAAATTTAGTGGAAAGTTCTATCACCATTTCCGTTGCAGAAATAGATGAACAAATTCAAAAAATTGAGAAAAGCAACTGGAATAAATTCAAAGTGAAATGTAAGGGTTTAGATAAAACTCAGGTTAAAAAACTTGAAAAATTAAATCGAAATATCGCTTTAGATTCAAACGCAAGTTTCACCAATGAAGATTGTCTTTGGCTTCAGGAAAATGCTGAAGTTCAAAATTTTTCTTATCTCGAACAGCCGAGACCGATCAATAATTACAACATATTGAAGAAAGAAAGTTTTGCGAATTGGATGGCAGATGAAGATTGTCAGAATATTGATTCTCTGAACGAACTAATTCCTTACTATAAAAGCATCAATATTAAATTAATGAAATGTGGTGGATTAACTCCGGCGTTAGAAATGATCAAAAAAGCCAGAGAATTCAATTACAAAATAATGATTGGCTGTATGACAGAATCTTCCGTAGGGATTTCCGCAGCCTGTAACTTGGCGGGACTTGTAGATTACACAGATTTAGACGGCGCAACATTAATTTCCAACGATTATGCGACAGGAAGTTTTGTGGAAAACGGTACAATAATTTTATCCTCAAAACCGGGGTTGGGAATTGAAATAAAATAGATGAGTTTTGAATGGTCAATTTTTTTAAGATTATCACTCGCTGAGTGAAATTCCTTTACGAACTAAAAATAAACAACTTTGAAATCAACAGCGTTGCGTTTTTTACGTTAAGAAAGCCGAAAAACAAAAATAGACTTCGAAGAAGCCTATTTTTTATTTGCAGATATTAGATAATCGTAAACCATTTGATGTTGATCTTCACTCAGCTTAGCCTTTGGAGCCATTCTGCTTAAGGTTTTTATCCATCCCTGATCGTCATGTTTTGCAGGATCAGGTAATTTATGGCATCGGTTGCATGAGTTTTCAAAGATAGTTTTCCCCTGAGCCAATTGTTCAGATGAAGTGTATTTTGGTCCTGTCACGGCTACACTTTTCGGTCCGCACGATACAACGATCGCTGCAGAAGCTAATGTCATACCCAAAATCAATTTTTTCATAATAATGTCTTGTTTTAAGGTGAATTATTTCTTCACAGATACGATATAATCGTAAACCCACTGATGTTGTTCATCCGTAAGTTTCGCTTTTGGAGCCATCGAATTCATAATTCCTACCCACTGAACGGAGGTGTGAGATGTTGGATCCGGTAATTTGTGGCATCTTCCGCATGAATTTTCGAAGATTGTTTTCCCTTGAGCAATCTGTTCTGCTGTAGATGTTGAAGCTACGGGAGCCGTTGCTGTTGATACTTTTGGCGTACAAGACGCTAATAAAACAGCAGCAAATGATGCTACAGCGATGATTTTTTTCATGTTTAAATTATTTGAATAAAACAAATGTAGGAAATTCCCTTTTCCATTGATGAAGTGGGTCTTAATTTAGAAGAAATACAAATAATGGCAAGAGGAATGGTGAATTGTTCACTTATGAATTCTTAATTTATGTAAAAAATTAAAAACATTTATTTTAAAATTTAAAAAATTCACAAGCAAATCAAATTCCCTATTGACCATTCATTCTTTAATCCTTATTTTTGAATTAATGAAATTTTCTACAGAAGAACTGATAGACGGAATAAGATCGGGAAACAAACGCCTGATCGCAAAGGCCATTACATTAGTTGAAAGTAAAAAAGCTGAGCATAGAATGCAAGCCGAAGAATTACTAAAACAAATTATGCCTTTCACGGGAAATTCGATTCGAGTGGGAGTAACGGGAGTTCCGGGTGCGGGAAAGTCGACTTTTATAGAAAATTTCGGAAGATTAGTCATTGCTCATGGAAAAAAAGTGGCTGTTTTAGCGATTGATCCGAGTTCAGCGATTAATAAGGGAAGTATCTTGGGCGATAAAACCAGAATGGAAGAATTATCGAAAGAAGAAAATGCATTTATTCGCCCTTCCCCGAGTTCCGGATTTTTGGGTGGAGTTGCCAATACAACTTTTGAAACGATGATGATTTGCGAAGCGGCTGGTTACGATTATATTCTTATTGAAACCGTTGGAGTAGGACAGTCCGAAGTTTTGGTTTCGGATATTACTGATGTCTTTTTATTTTTAAAAATAATTGGCGGTGGCGACGAACTTCAAGGAATCAAACGCGGAATCATGGAAATGGTTGACGTAATTTTCATTAATAAAGTTGAAAAAGAAAATCTTCAAAAAGCAAAAAATACAAGATTGGAATTAAAGCGTGCCTTAGATTTTATTCCGGCCAAAGAAAAAAATTGGAAAGTTCCGGTTTTGTTGGGTTCGGCTTTGCATAATGATGGTTTAAGTGAAATCTTTGAGAAAATTAATGAATTTATTGATCTTAAAAAGAAAACAAACCGATTCGAAGAAGTTAGAATTCAACAGGCGGAAAAACGCTTTGAATATTGGGTTCAGGAATATATTCTGTCGATGATGAAGAAAAGTAATGCTGTAGAAGAAGCGTATATTCAGCATAAAAAAAATGCTTCGGCAATGGTTTCAAATCCAAGTACCGAAGCAAAATTATTTGTTGAAAAGTTTTTATCTAAAGATTAATCTAATTAAAGTTTCTCTTTTTCCTCCACATTTTTTGAGATAAACCCATCATAAGAAATCGGTTGTCTGTCATTACTTCTTACCGATACGAAGGCTTTTGCATTTTTAAAAATCTCGATTGTAATTTCGTCTACTGTGCTTTGATCGTTTACTTTAATTTTAACAATCCATTTTCCTTTTCTGCCCTGAGTTTTAGATACTGCAAAATCTTTTGAGGTAAATCTATAGCCGCTTTGGCTTGTATTCCCGTACGTAGGATTGAAAACTCTCCCGAAATAGGGCAGAGTAACTTCCAGTTTATCTTTTCTTAAATCTATTGAATAATTGCTCCCCGAAAGATCTAAAATCCTCATTGAGGTAGAATTCGGCATCGAGTTCATTACATTAATGACATCGTAATTAGTAGGCGTTGCTCTTTCTGCACGAAACGAAAAATCTTCAGAATTGATAAGTTCTGTTATTGTTTGTGCATCAACTTTGGTTTGAGAAAATCCTTTTTGGAAAATCAGTAAAAAAACGGCAGTGAATATGATTGAAATATACTTTTTCATAAAATTAAAATTATTTATTACATTTAAATAGCAAAATATATGCAAATATATTGTTTATTAAATATTTTGGAATAAAAATTGTAAAGGTTGAATTAATACACTTCTACATTATGAAAATAAAACACATTTTAGGAATAGGAGCAATGACTTTGTCTGTTGCTGCATGTACTACAAACCCTATTACAGGAAGATCTTCCCTCCAATTAGCTAATAATTCGGAGATTTTAACGATGTCTTCGCAAGAATATAAAACAACATTAGGAAAATCTAAAGTAATCTCCGGAACCGCAGACTCTAAAAGAGTGGTAAATGTAGGATCAAGAATAAAAGCCGCCGCTGAAAAATATTATCAAAACATTGGTCGTTCGGCAGACCTTGCCAACTATAATTGGGAATTTAATCTTATTCAAAGTAATGAATTAAATGCGTGGTGTATGCCTGGAGGGAAAGTTGCCGTTTATACAGGAATTTTACCGGTTACAAAAAATGAAAACGGACTGGCAGTAGTTTTGGGACACGAAGTTTCTCACGCATTGGCAGGACATGGTAATGAAAGGATTTCTCAGGCAATGGTGGCTCAATATGGCGGTCAGATTCTGGGAGGAACTATTTCTAACGGTCAGTGGGCTAGTGTTTTTGAAAAAGTGTATCCTGTGGGTTCTCAGGTTGCTTTGTTGAAGTATGGAAGAAATCAGGAATCTGAGGCAGATCAGATGGGATTATATTTAATGTCGATGGCAGGATACGATCCTAGAGAGGCAATTCCTTTTTGGAATAGAATGGAATCAGCTTCAACTGGTGCAAGACAACCTGAATTCTTATCTACTCACCCGAATCCTGAAACAAGAATTTCAGATATTAATAAAAACTTACCTAAAGCACTTGAGTATTACAAAGCTGCCGGAGGAAAAATATAATTTATAAAGAATTTTAATCTTGAGTAAAAGCCTTATTGAATTTTTATTAAATTTGGTAAGGCTTTATAATTTAAATACCTAAACACAACACTATGAAGAATTTAACAATTATCGGACTCGTACTTTTAGCATTATCGGTACTTTTATTTTATTTAACATCACCCAATTTTAAAGTGAATGATATGGGAATGCCACATGTCATGGGAATTTTGGGCGGAATTGGTATCGGATTGATCATTGGCGGAATGATAGGTTATGTAAGTAAAGGAAGTGCTATTAAAGCTGATCAAAAAAAGAAAGAATTCAAGCAATTACAAAAAGATAAAGAAGATCTGGAAAGACAGGCTGCAGAAATTGCACAACGTGAAGCAGAGCTAAGAAATCAAAATCAAAATCCTCAAGTTTAGAACCTGAGGATTTTTTATAATTGTTTATTATTTCTCTGAATTAATTTAGAATTTGTATCCTACACCAACCATAAATAAATTGGGTCTGTTGTCGTATCTGATTTCCTCACCCGAAACTTTGTTGATAAAGTTTCTTGAATCTTTACTAAATGCTCCTTCATATCTTGCATTTAATAATAGTTTTTTGATTTCAAGCTGAGCCCCAAATTGATAACCAACAGTAAAATTATCTCTTGCATTTTCTTTAAAATCGTTGAAAGAATCTTCTTTGCTTAGATTATAACTTGCAACCGGGCCTACAAAAACTCCTAACATATCTCCCAATACTTTGTGACCAACCAGAACCGGTAAATCGATACGGTTATTCTTGATGTCAAACGTTGTGTTAGAAGTTGGATCTGTAAAATCGCTCTTAAAAGAGGTATAATACAATTCCGGCATTACAAAAAATGCTGCAGGAAGATTTGCTTTTAATGAAAGACCTACGTTGAAGCCTACATTATTTTTACCTTCTCCTTCTACTGCCTGGTTAATGGTTCCTTTAATATTCTGCCAAGATGGTGATCCTGTCGGAAAGATTAAGTTGGCTTTTCCTGCCAAAGAAATCTGTGCAGAGGCAAACATTGAAAAACCTATTAATGCTATACTACATACCTTTTTCATTATCGTCAATTTTTGTGATTGTATTCTCAATAGTTTTATTATTCTCAAGCAAATATTCTCGTAATTCTTTGAATAGTTCTGATGAATAAACGAAATCGATCAGATTTTTATTGCCTGCTGTGATAAGAACATCTTTATTTCCTTCCCATTCTTTAATTCCCAATCTCAGATATACGATTTTTTCTCCAATGGTCATTACGGAGTTCATATCATGGGTATTAATGATGGTGGTAGTATTATATTCTTTGGTGATTTCCATCAGAAGATCGTCGATAACATTAGATGTATATGGATCTAATCCTGAATTAGGCTCATCACAGAATAAATATTTAGGATGGTTTACAATAGCTCTGGCGATGGCTACACGTTTCTGCATCCCTCCGGAAATCTCAGACGGAAATTTTCTGTTGGCTTTATCTAAATGTACTCTTCCGATTACCTCAAAAACTCTTCTTTTTTTCTCTCTGAAGGTTAAATTCGTGAACATATCCAAAGGGAACATGATATTCTCTTCTACCGTTAAAGAGTCAAACAATGCACTTCCCTGAAACAGTGTTCCAATTTCTGAACGTAAATGCTGTTTTTCTTCTCTGTTCATTACATTAATGTCTCTGCCATCAAAAAGAATTTCTCCAGATGAAGGTTGATAGACGTTTAATAAACTTTTAAGAAAAACGGTCTTTCCGGAACCACTCTGCCCAATAATAAGATTTACTTTTCCCTTTTCAAAAGTTGTTGAGATCCCTTTTAGTACTTCAACTTCCTCAAAACTTTTCTTTAAATTTTTTACCTCAATCATTAGCTTAATATTAATTGGGTTAACAGCAATTCTGAAAGGATAATGAAAACCATCGTCCAAACTACTGCCTGTGTACTTGCTCTACCTACTTCCAAAGAACCTCCTTTTACATTATAACCGAAATATGAAGGTACGGTTGCGATGACAAATGCGAAAACAATAGTTTTAGTAAATGCATAATAAATGAAAAGATTAGGCATATACATTTGTATACCAGTGATATAATCGTTTGTTGTCCAGTTGCCTGTTAAAATCCCTGCAATATATCCTCCGCCAATACCGAAAACAATACTTATGGCAATTAATAAAGGATTAAAAATCATACAGGCAAGTATCTTTGGTAATATCAGGAAGTTAGGTGAGTTTACACCCATAATGTCCAATGCATCAATCTGTTCAGAAACTCTCATCGTTCCGATACTTGATGCAATATATGAACCTACTTTTCCGGCTAAGATCAAACTGATAATGGTAGGTGCAAATTCCAATACCAGAACTGCCTTTGTAGCATATCCTACAAATGAAGTAGGTATAGGGAAATCTGAAGCATCAAAGTTATTAAACATCTGAATAGCAACAACAGCCCCAACAAATATAGATGTAAAGATAACCAACCCAAAAGAGTTGACTCCCAAATCGTTGATTTCTCTCATGAACAGCTTCCAGAATACTCTCATTTTCTGAGGTTTCTGCATAGATTTACCCATGAGGATAATGTATTCTCCTACTGCTGTAAAAAACTTTTTTACCATTCTGCTAAATTAGACTTTTTTTATTGAATTAGATTAAAGTTAAAAGCAAGACTCAGACCAGAATATATATTAAAAATTAATAAAAATTTTAAACTTTACTTGGCATTTTTATCTCCGCCTATAACTAGTAAAACGGTCTTCAAAATGATGACCAAATCCAGAACAAAACTCCAGTTTCTTACATAAAAAGTATCTGCCAATACTCGCTTGTTCATTTCCACTTCTACATCTCCTGCATCACCACGCAGTCCATTTACCTGTGCAAGTCCTGTAATTCCAGGATTTACCATGCTTCTCAAGCTGTAACGCCCGATTTTCGGTTTATAATAATTATCGACAGCCAACATGTGCGGTCTTGGTCCGACGATTGACATTTGTCCTTTTATTACATTCAAAAACTGTGGCATTTCGTCAAGACTTGTTTTCCTTAAAAACTTTCCTATTTTGGTAATTCTTGAATCATTTTCCTCTGTGGTTTTGGTGGAAGATTCATCATTAACGATCATCGTGCGGAATTTAATACAGTCAAAAACCTCTTCATGAAAACCATATCTTTTTTGTATGAAAAAAACAGGCCCTTTTGATGAAGATTTAATTAAAATAGCGATAATTGGAAATAACCACGAACAAATTCCAACCAAAACGATAGCTGAAAAAATGACATCAAAGGTTCTCTTTAATAAAAAGTTAGAATAATAATCCAAAGGATATCTTGCCTGATTAAGAACGGGCTGCGTTTGAATATATCCCATATCATACAAGAAAAAATCGGTTTGTGTGATGCTGGGAATCAATGAAATATGAACTTTATTGCCTTCTGCTAAATTGAAAAGTTCTTTTTCTGTACTTTCATTATAAGAATTTTCTGTGGGAATAAATAAGGTATGAATCCCATTGGCTTTCCAAAATTCTATTAACTCGTTTGCTTGTATTTCTGGCTTGTCATATTCAAAGATTTTATAACCGTAATCTTTTCTTTCCTTTAAAATATTCTTTAAAACTTCTGTTGAACTGTTTTCATTTAAAAACATGATATTTCGGTGGTTAATCCCTAAACTTCGGAAATATTTAATTCCAAAATAAATTAAAGATTTAGCGAAAAAGATAAAGAAAAACAGGTAAAACGAAAGCCAGTAGATATCAGAATTGAAAAATACATTATAACTGACTTTCCCGATCAGTAAAACACCGATAATAAACAATAGAAAATGTACTAAAAGTCTTTCTAAAAATAAAGTGTAGGTAAGGTTCCTCGGAATATTATAAATTCTTGTTCTGCCGCTCAGAAGCATCCAGAACAAAAATAATAATACCAATGAAAAAATATTCTGATACCAGGTTTCCTGATTGTATTTCAGTTCTGCATTTCTGCTTAGAAAAAAGAATATAAAAACCGATGCAATAACCAAAAGGTCAAGCAAAATAATAATCGATTTCAGGTATCTAGAGTATCGAATTCTCTGCATCTATCGGTTTTAACGGATACGAAAGGCTAAGTTACATATTTTTACGGGATATTCAGATACTTGTGCGTCTGAACTGATGCCCGCCATTCCGGATGCTCTAAAATGAAGTCTGTGATTTTCGGATACATTTCATCACGCTTGCTCCATTCGCTCTGAAGATATAATGTGCAGTTTTCTGAAACTTTTGCTGCCTGCTCCTGTGCAAATTTAAGGTCATTATTATTGAAAACAATTACTTTAAGTTCACTTGCCTTCTCATAAATTTCTTCTTTTGGAAGACCTGTTTTCTTTGGGGAAAGCGTTATCCAGTCGATTTGTCCGCTCATCGGGTAAGCTCCCGAGGTTTCAATATGAACGGTGCATCCTAATTCTTTTAATTTGGATGTTAAAATATCAAGATTCCACATTAATGGTTCGCCACCTGTTAAAACAATTATTTTACAGTGACTTGCCGCCGTTTCTGCAATTTCTTCTGCATTCATTAACGGATGTAATGCCGGATCCCAGCTTTCCTTCACATCGCACCAATGGCACCCCACGTCGCAGCCACCCAATCTGATGAAATAGGCTGCTTTGCCTGTGTGTGCTCCCTCTCCCTGAATAGTGTAAAAATGCTCCATCACCGGGAGCATTTTACCTTCTTTTAATAATATATCTTCTACTAAATCCATTTTAAATTAGTCGTTATAGACTGAAGTTTTGTAGGCAATGATGGTATTTTTCATCAACATTGCTCTTGTCATAGGTCCAACTCCTCCCGGAACCGGCGTTATCCAGCTTGCTTTTGCGGCACAGCTGTCGAAATCTACGTCACCTGCCAGATAATATCCTTTTGGAGAATCGTCATCTACTCTTGTAATTCCTACGTCTACAATCACCGCCCCGTCTTTAATCATTTCACCTTTTAAGAAGTGAGGATCTCCCAACGCTGTAATGACGATGTCTGCTTTTTTAGTATACTCTTCGATGTCTTTTGTGTAAGAGTGCGTCAGCGTAACAGTTGAATTTCCCGGGAAATCTTTTCTTCCCATCAAAATACTCATTGGTCTTCCAACAATTTTACTTCTTCCGATAATGACACAGTCTTTACCTTTTGTTTCAATATTGTATCTTTCCAATAATGTTAAGATTCCGAATGGAGTTGCAGGTAAGAAAGTATCCATTTCTAGTGCCATTTTCCCAAAATTTGTAGGGTGGAAACCGTCAACATCTTTTCTCGGATCAATTGCATTGATTATTTTTTCCTGATCAACTTGGTCCGGCAAAGGCAACTGAACGATAAAACCATCTACAGATTTATCTTTATTAAGTTCCTCGATTTTTTCCAACAATTCAGATTCAGAAACTGTGCTTGGAAATTTAACTAAGCTCGACTGGAAACCTACTTCTTCACAATCTTTTACTTTTGCATTTACATACGCCTTGCTCGCTCCATTGTTTCCAACAAGAATGGCTACCAAATGTGGTGCTCTTCTTTTGCCTGCAAGGATTTTATCAACTTCAACCTTGATTTCCTGTTTTATTTCTTTAGATACTTTTAATCCGTCAAGAATTTCTGCCATTTTACTTTTATTGATTTATTTTTACTTTTTCTCTAAAACCAGCATATCCTGAAAGTTTACATCAGGATGTTTTCTGGAAAATTTGCTCCAGAAACCTTTTATTTCATTTACTTTTTTCAATCCGCTTTTTTCGATCATTTCTAAAAGCTTACTTTCTTCGATAGCAATATTTGCTTCCACTAGATTTTCATCCAAAAGCCTGTATCGGTCTTTTTTCACAGGAAATTTGAAGCCCGGAAAATTTTCCAATTGATCATTTTCGTGATACGTGAAAAAAGTAGCCAGACATTTTCCTCCCGTTTTTAAAACTCTGTGGATTTCATTTAAATAATTCTGAATATCCTCAATTTTCATGTGGGTAAACACCGAAAAAAGAAAAGTTTTATCAAAACTATTATCTTCATAAGGAAATTTAAAATCCTCCGATTTTCCGCTGTGCGAGTTGTACAGAGAATTATGTAACGGAACATATTTAAAATTAAAATTAGGATATTCTTGGTGAATATTTTTGTTACACCAGTCAACTCCTTTTTTTACTACATCAAAACCATCATATTTGCCCTTTTTACTTAAATATTTCGTTAAAGGAACTGCCGTTCTTCCGATTCCGCTTCCGATATCCAAAACGGAGTCAGTTTCCTGAATATCAATATATTTCTTTAATAAATGTAACTGATGCTCACCTTGTTTTATGAAATCTCCGGAACCAATAAAAATATCTCCTCTGGCAGGAGTATATTGATCTCTTTTCCCGGTAAGTTTTTCATAAGTATCTATTGGAAAATAATAAATCTTCCGTGCATAGAACCTAAGCTCAGGCGACAGTTTATAATAAAGATTTCTTTTGATCATTTTATGTTACTTAAAATCCTTATAATAATTAATCAGTCCGTTTGTAGAACTGTCATGAGAACTGATTTTTTCATTATTTTCAAGTTCCGGAAGAATTTTGGTAGCTAAAACTTTCCCCAGTTCCACACCGAATTGATCAAAACTAAAAATATTCCAAATCACACCCTGAACAAAAATTTTATGTTCATACAGAGCGATTAATTGTCCTAGTGTAAATGGAGTTAATTCTTTGAATAATATAGAGTTAGTAGGAGTATTTCCCTGAAAAACTTTATAATTTAATAAAAAATCAATTTCTTCATCAGATTTTCCTGAAGCTTTTAATTCTGCTTCAACTTCTTCTTCTGTTTTTCCGAAAGCTAATGCTTCAGTCTGAGCGAAAAAGTTTGCCAATAAAATGTCCTGATGGTTGGAGACTTTGTTGGGGCTTTGTGCATACGCAATAAAATCGGCAGGAATCAATTCTGTTCCCTGATGAATCAATTGATAGAATGCGTGTTGTCCGTTTGTTCCGGGCTCTCCCCAAATAATTGGTCCTGTTTCGTATTCTACGAATTCACCATTTCTGTCAACATATTTTCCGTTACTTTCCATATCTCCCTGTTGGAAATATGCCGGAAATCTGTCTAAATATTGAGAATAAGGAAGAATGGCAACTGTGGTGGCTGCATAAAAATTACGATACCAAATTCCAATTAATCCCATTAAAACAGGGATATTTTCACCAAAATCTGCTGTCTGGAAATGCTGATCTGTATCGTAAGCTCCTCTTAATAACTGTTCGAAATTTTCATAACCTACCGCAAGAACGATGCTTAAGCCAATCGCACTCCATAATGAGTATCTTCCGCCGACCCAATCCCAGAATTTGAAGATGTTTTCTTCTGCAATCCCGAAGTCTTTAACTGCTTGTACGTTAGTGGATAAAGCAACAAAATGTTTTGCTACATCTTCCTGTTTTCCAGCTTTTAAGAACCAGTCTTTTGCAGAATTAGCATTCGTCATTGTCTCCTGAGTGGTAAACGTTTTAGAAGCAATGATGAATAAAGTTGTTTCAGGATTTAAATTCTTAACAACTTCTGCCATATGATTTCCGTCTACATTGGAAACAAAATGAACGTTTAACCTTGTTTTAAAATGCTTCAATGCCGAAACTACCATCACGGGTCCCAAATCTGAACCACCGATTCCGATGTTTACAATATCTGTGATTTCTTTTCCGCTAAAACCTTTATGATCTCCTGAAATAATGCTTTCAGAGAAAGATTTCATATGATCTAGAACTCTTTTGATCTGGGGTTTAATATTTTCACCGTCTACCAGAATTTCTTTATCAGAAAAATCTCTCAAAGCGGTGTGTAACACTGCTCTTCCCTCTGTCTCATTGATTTTATCGCCTGAAAACATTTTAGAAATTGCCCCTTTCAAATCACATTCTTCCGCAAGATTTAACAAAATATTTTTTGTTTTAGAATCGATTAAGTTTTTAGAATAATCAAACAGGAAATTAGGTCTTTTGATTGAAAATTCATTAAAACGGTTCGGATTATATTCAAAAAGGCTTCTTAAATCGAAGTCATTATTTGCGAATTGCTCATCTAAAGCTTTCCAGCTATTGGTTTGAGTAGGATTTATTTTTGATAGCATATTTTAGAAATTATGGTTTATAAAGCTTCGGATTTAGGATTGTTGAATACCAAATCCTCAAGCAAAATTATTGATTTGCAAATTTACGGAATTTTAATCCAATCATGTTAATTGATGATTAAAAATCAATCAGTGAGTTCGAGCTGGAGAGAAAGTCTTCGGTTATTATCTCTGTCGGAATTATTTTTATCGAGAAAATCTTTATAACTAAGCCAGCTTTCTTGTCTGGATGTTCCTGCTTTTTAGAACAATTTTTCTCAGAATTCAGATTTCGTTGTTGTTTTTCTAACGTTAACTACAAGGATTTATTGAATGGAACATTACTAATAATTTAAAACCTCCAGATTGATTCCAGAGGTTTCTTGTAAAACTTTAAAATTTATATGGATAACCCAAAGGTTAGGATGGTTTTATATTTCAGAAGTGTTTGAATTTGTTTTTTTAACTGATTTTCTCTTTTTATAGAAAAATAAAATAGCGGCTCCGATTAATAATATTGGCCAAATCACAATTAATCCTACAACAATTCTCTGAATTAAATAATATCCTTCTACAAAAGCTGATTTTGCACTGTATATGAAATCAAACTTATATTTATCGTCAATACTTTTTGTATTGGTAACGGCGATTTCAGCGATACGAACCTTCGGTTCTTTAATGTAAATATCGACGGTGCTGTATTTCAGATTATCACTTACGTCCATATTTGCCAATTGTTGTTGGTTGTTTTCCAACATATTTTCGTCGTCAAGTTTTACTTTGTCTTTGTTAGTTTTTAACTCAGAAATATTTTCACTCGTTTTTTTGATTCTTTTGCCCTCGAGCTCAGCATATTTTATATTTGAAGTCACATCTTCTGCATTAATCGATCTTGAGTTCAGGAAAAGTTTTTTGTCATTGATGGATGTTAATAATTCTCCCAGTTTTTCGGTTGGAACTCTTACCTGCATCGTGTTTTCCGATTGATATTTTTTCACCAACATTGCTTCTTCATTTGAGGTATTATAGGTGTCTTCTGAAACGACATTACTTTTTAAGTTACTGTGAGTTACAAATCCACCCAATTCTTGAACCGATTTTTCGATTGAAATGGTTGCGTCATAAACGTCTTTCACTTCCATATTCACATCTGCGGTTTTAATGAATTGCTTGTCTTTCACTTTCATTGTTGCCACAGAGGAAATACTGTCTGAAGTTATTACTGTTGCTGAATCTGCTGTTGCATAAGATTCGAAATCTGCTGTGGCTTCTCCCTTTTTACATGAATAAATTCCTAATAAAAGAACGGTTGCGATTGATAGTCTGATGTAAGTTGTTTTCATGATATTTATTTTTTAATGTTTTGCTTATTCCAAAGTTCAGAATGAATCCTTTGTAATATTTGAAAATCGCAGGTAAAAAATTTGTAAAAAGAAATTCTGTTTTAGATGATTAATATTCAGTTGTTTGTAAAATAAGGTTGAATAAATCAGTTTGTTTTCGGAGTAATTTTTGCTTATCTTTTACAAGTCAACACACAAACAATTACTATGTCAAATACTTTTTCCAAAATCAGAAACGCAATAGAATTATTCAAATCAATTGATTTTGATCAGTTAAGTACCATTTCTCAAAAAGTAAATCTTCCGAAATTGATGGAAAACTTCTCTAAACTGGATGATAAGCAGTTGAGTGGAATGATGAAAATGCTCGATCCTAATAAAAAGAAGAAAGAACTTCCGCTAATTGACGGGGATTTTTACGATATTTATCACACACTTTCGCCCGAACAGCGAGAAATTCAACTAAAAGTAAGAGCTTTCATGGAAAAAGAAGTAAAACCTCTGGTGAATCACTATTGGTTAAGAGACGAATTTCCGCATGAATTGATTCCAAAATTTCAAAAGCTTAATATTTGCGGTGTAACCTATGAAGGGTACGGCTGTCCCGGGATGCCTTTTTTAATGGAAGGTGTTATTGCGATGGAAATGGCAAGAATTGATGCTTCCATAGCGACTTTTTTTGGAGTTCAGTCGGGGTTGGCAATGGGTTCAATTTATATCTGCGGTTCCGAAGAACAAAAGCAGAAGTGGCTTCCTCAGATGCAGAAGTTTGAAAAAATTGGCGCATTTGGTTTAACGGAACCGGAGGTTGGTTCCGGAGCTGCGGGAGGTTTAACAGTAACCTGCAAAAAAACTTCTGAAGGCTGGATTTTAAATGGTCAGAAAAAATGGATCGGAAATGCAACGTTTGCCGATTTAATTATTATTTGGGCAAGAGATTTAGATGACGGAGAAGTAAAAGGTTTTATTGTTGAGAAAGATAATCCCGGTTATTCTGTTGAAAAAATTAAAGGAAAAATGGCGCTGAGAATCGTTCAGAACGGATTGATTACATTAAAGGAATGTTTGGTTACTGAAGATAACAGGTTACAAAATGCGAATTCGTTTAAAGATACGGCAAAAGTATTGCGAATGACTAGAGCAGGCGTTGCTTGGATGGCAACAGGTTGTGCAAGAGGTGCTTATGAGAGTGCTTTAGCTTACACAAGAACCCGTGAACAGTTTGGGAAACCGATCGCTTCTTTTCAGATGATTCAGGGGCATTTGGTAGAAATGTTGTCAAATCTTACCGCAATGCAGACGATGGTTTTCAGGCTTTCTGAAATGCAGGATGAAGGAATTCTTAAAGATGAACATGCTTCTTTGGCAAAAGTTTTCTGTACGTTGAGAACTAGAGATATTGTCTCAAGGGCAAGAGAAGTGTTAGGAGGAAACGGAATTTTATTGGAATATGATGTGGCAAGATTTGTTGCCGATGCAGAGGCAATTTATTCCTACGAAGGAACGAAAGAAATCAATTCCCTGATTGTTGGAAGATCGATTACAGGCTTCAGCGCCTTTGTATAATATTGAAAATGAATGGTTAATTGTCAATTCGCTTTGCCTTTTGATTTTAAAATTCACTTGCGGAGCAAAATTCACAATTGACCATTCATCATTTAACTCACTAAGGCTTTATATTTTTCTTTATTATCGATAATCATCCACAGATTGATGAGAAAAAGAACTCCGGCAATTGACATTCCCATTGGAGACTTATCCATAGTGAAAATGTGAACGACAATTCCAACCATTACAGGTAAAATAACGATGGCGCCTAAAGCTCTTGTTTTTGGAAAAATAAATAATAATCCACCAATAATTTCTACAATTCCGACTAATGGCATCAACCAATGAATTTCTCCAAAAGCAGCGAAAAGTTTTAATTGTTCCGGCGTTGGTTTTTCCATGGGCATATAATTAAAGAATTTGTTTAATCCGGCATTAATAAACATCAATCCGAAAAGTAAGGAGAGGATAAATTTTACGATTTTCATGATAATTGATTTTAATCAAATTTAAATAAAATTATAATCCGTTGATTGAAAAGAAATTTTAATTGTTTTGAAAATTATTCATTAATCAATCCATTTCCTTCAAAGTAATATTCTTTGAAATTTTGTAGCTCTTTTTCTTCTTATTAGGTTTTTCCTCTTCACCAAGAAGTTTCCCCCAAGGTTGTAAACCTTCCACTCGTTCAAAAATAATTTTAATAATGGCAATTGCTGGAATACAAAGAAACATACCGGAAATTCCCCATAAGTGTTCACCCAATAGAATTCCGATGAAAGAAAACAATGCGTTTATTTTTACTTTTGAGCCAACTACAAAAGGAAGTACGATATTCCCGTCAATGGCATGTACAGCAACGTAGCCAATAGCCACATAAATACAAGTAGAAACTGAACCCGTCGCAAACGCTATAAAACACGAAATCAACAATGAAATACAGATTCCGATGTAAGGAATGACGTTTAATAATCCCGTTAAAACACCTAACAGGATGGCATATTTTACCCCAAGAACAGAAAGTAATATGGTAGTAAAAGTAGAAACAATAATCACCTGAAGGCAAAGCCCAATGATGTATCGTTTGGTCATTATTCTTACTTCAGAAACCACCTCCTGCACGCTTGTCTGATGTTTTTCATTAAATACATTAACGATAAAATTATTTAAAATCCTTCTATAGTTTAAGATAAAAATGAAAAATAGAATAAAAAACGCCAAAAATCCTAGACTGCTTGAAAATATACTGAATGTAAATCCTAAAATTACACCTGATGATGAAAGAAGTTTGCTCAATCCCTGATCCAGATAATCAAGCTGTTCTTTAATTTTCACATTAAAAGTATGAGATACCCAGCTTTGAAGATTGGCAAAAACTTTAGTAGACTGCACTTTAAGATGAGGAATATCTTTTGAAAAATCCGATAACTGCGATCCGAAGAAAAATATTAACCCTGTAAGAATGACCAACATGATCATTACGGAAAGAATTGTGGAAAACGACCTGGGAAATCTTAATTTTCGTTCTAAAAAATTAGAAAAAGGTAAAAAAAGCATTGCCATTAAAAATGCCAGAAAGAACGGCGCCAAAATGCTTTGACCTAATTTAACAAGATATCCAATGCCAATAATAGAAATGATTGCCAAAGCCAGTTTTAGCAAAAATGGAAGTTTAAAAAAGTTCATACTCAAAATTGTGATTGATAAAAATAACGAAAACTGATGAATTTGCAGATTAAAATATAATTAATTCAATATTCACTCCCCCTAAAATAGTGCCTAACTTATTTAAATCGAAAACACGTCCCAAAATATGAGACGTGTTTCCTTTATTGAGAATGTTGATATAGTTACGAATTATTTTTCAATGGCAATTTCAATGACTTCCTCCATTTTGTTGACATAATGGACGTTCAGGTTTTTTAGATAATCTTTTTTGATTTCTTCAACATCTTTTCGGTTGGCCTCACAAAGAATTACGTCTTTAATTCCTGCTCTTGTTGCGGCAAGTAATTTTTCTTTAATTCCACCTACAGGAAGCACTTTTCCTCTTAAAGTAATCTCGCCTGTCATTGCAAGATGCGGTTTTACTTTTTTATTTTTAAAGGAAGAAACCATCGAAGTCAGCATTGCAATACCTGCAGAAGGTCCGTCTTTCGGAGTTGCTCCTTCAGGAACGTGAACGTGGATGTTTTTCTTTTCGATATCATCTTGAGAAATTCCCAATTCATCGTGTTTTGCCTTAATATATTCTAAAGCGATGGTTGCAGATTCTTTCATAACGGTTCCTAGATTTCCCGTCATTGTTAAAGCGCCTTTTCCGTTGCTTAAAATACTTTCAATGAATAAAATATCTCCGCCTACACTTGTCCACGCAAGGCCAGTTACCACTCCGGGAACATCGGTTAACTCGGCTAAACTTTTCGGTCTTGGAACTCCTAAAATTTCATCTACCTTTTCAAGAGAGATTGTCGTATTATATTCCTTAGCCAAGGCTGTCTGTAAGGCTACCCAACGGGCAATTCCGGCAAGTCTTTTTTCTAAACTTCTTACTCCGCTTTCAGATGTATGAGCTTCAATGATATGTTTTAATTCAGGATTTCCCAGTTTGAAAGATTTTGCTGTCAAACCGTTTTCTTCCTGTTGTTTTTTAATCAAATGTCTCTTGGCAATCTCAATTTTCTCTTCTAATGTATATCCCGCAATCTGAATGATTTCCATTCTGTCTAATAACGGTGTCTGAATTGTTGATAATGAGTTGGCTGTAGCGATAAACATTACTTTAGACAAATCATAACCCATTTCCAGGAAATTATCATAGAAAGCTTTATTTTGCTCAGGATCAAGAACTTCTAATAATGCCGAACTGGGATCGCCGTGCATTCCTTTTCCTACTTTATCAATCTCGTCCAGAACAATCACAGGATTAGATGTTCCCGCCTTTTTAATGGATTGAAGGATTCTTCCTGCCATCGCACCGATATACGTTTTTCTGTGACCACGGATTTCGCTTTCGTCATGAAGTCCGCCCAAAGAAACACGTACATATTTTCTTCCTAAAGCATCGGCAACCGATTTCCCCAGTGAAGTTTTACCAACTCCAGGAGGTCCTACCAATAGAAGGATAGGGGATTTCATGTTATTTTTTAATTTTAAAACAGCCATGTGTTCCAAAATTCTCTTTTTGATATCTTCTAATCCGAAATGGGCTTTATCTAAAATTTTCTGTGCCTTTTCTATGTCGAAAGTGTCTTTGGTAAAAGTATCCCAAGGTAAATCTGTAAAGAAATCCAGATAATTTCTCTGCACATTATAGTCAGGCGAATTAGGATTCTGACGTTGTAAACGGTTGATTTCCTTTTGGAAATGTTCCTCAACTTCCTTATTCCATGTTTTCTTTCCGGCTTTGGCAATAAGATCTTCTACATCGCTTTCCGGCCCGCCACCCAATTCTTCCTGAATGGTTCTGATTTGCTGGTTCAGAAAATATTCTTTCTGCTGCTTATCAAGATCTTTTGATGTTTTCTGATGAATCTGATTTCTCAATTCCAGTTTCCTGAAATCTTCATGCATCATTTCGTAGCACTTTTTGGCTCTTTCTATTAAATTTTTCTCTTCAAGCAGTTTCTGCTTTTCTGTGGAAGGGAAATTAGAGTTGGTGCAGATGAAATTTAACAGATCATCATTATTGTTGATATTTTTTATCGCAAAATTTGCGGCGTTTGGAATGTTAGGATCGAGTTCAATTATTTTTAAAGCTAAATCTTTTACGTTTTCCAATAATGCTTCGTACTCTTCTTTATTTTTAGCTTTAGAATCTTTTAATTTAGAAATTTCAGCCTTAAAATAGGGTTGAAGTTCAACAAATTTTTTAACCTTAAATCTGTGAAAACCTTTTGTGATAGCCGTAATGTTTCCTTCAGGAAGTTTGATGATTTTGATGATTTTTGCCAATGTTCCTATCTGGTAAATATCTTTTTCAGAAGGTTGCTCCAAATCAGAGTTTTTCTGGCTCACAATTCCAATTAAATCACCGTTTTTCTGTGCTTCTTCCAGCAATTGTATAGATGTTTTTCTCCCTGCGGTAATAGGAATTACCACATTAGGAAACATAACCATATTTCTTACAGGAAGTATAGGGAATATCTTTTGTTCGGAATTTTTTTCACTTTCCGAAAGGTCTTCAAGGTTGATTTCTTCTGCTACAATATCAAATCCGTCACTTATCATTTCCTCGAGACTCATATCTTCAAATTCTGTCATAGTTAATCGAATGACAAATTGTCATTTTTCGTTTTAAATCGTTAACGTGAAATTTCACAATATGCACTGAAAACGGATGGCATATTATGCTTTTGTAAAATGCACAAGACCTGTGCCATTTGTTTTTTACTAAAAAATACGGTCAAAATTTCCTTTTTTAGATAATTTAAATTTTAAAAACTAAAATAAATACTCAGGATTTCCGTAATTTCTTAAAAATGTGTATTTTCGCAAACTGATAAAAAACTATAATATATATAATGGCGATTTTAGGACAAATTAGGAGTAGACCTTGGCTTTTGATGGGAGTAATTGCACTGGCGCTTTTGGCGTTCCTTGTGAATCCCGATAGCATTGATAAGGTTTTTGGTAAAAATCCTGATGTTTTAGGAAAAGTGAACGGTGAGAAAATCACCCGTGAAGAGTTTAACGATCAACTTTTCGTGCTACAACAACAGGCTGAGCAGCAAGGTCAACCAAAAAATGGTCTTGAAGAGCAGGCATGGCAGTTATTGGTTCAATCTAAACTTATCAAGCAGCAGTTTGAAAAAATGGGCTTTGAAATGACAGAAGATTATTTCTGGAACCAACTTCCGTATGATCAGATGTTTGCCCAGCAAAAGCAGTTCTTTGATGAGAAAGGTAACTTTAAAACTCAGGAGCTGAAAAAACAGATTGAAGAGATGAAAGCTACTTCTCCCGAAGGGTACAACCAATGGTTGAAAACCAGAAAGTCAATCGAATACAGATTGATGGCGAGACAGGTGTTTGCTAATGTTTCTACAGGTATTACAACAGGTAAGAAAGAAGCTGAAGAATTGATGAGACAGAGAGATCAGTTAGCTGATATCGATTTTGTAAAAGTTGATTACACTTCTTATCTTCAGAAAAATAATATTAAAGTAACTACAGAAGATCTTGCTAATTATATCAAGCTTCACCCTGTAATGTTCAAAGCTGAAACGAGTAGAAATTTAGGAGTTGTTTATTTCCCTTCTACACCAAGTGCAGCTGATGATGCAGCAGTTCAGAAAGAAGTGACAAAACTTTTCTCAGGAACTGATGCTAATGGAGGTGGTGAAAACTTCCAGAATACTAAAAATGATTCAATGTTTGTAATGGCTAATTCTGATATGCCTTACAATAGTCAATATGTGCCGGCAAACCAATTACCTCAGACGATTCAGGGGCAAATTGCTACTGCTGCGATCGGACAGACTTTTGGTCCGTACAAAGAGCAGAACTTTTATGTAGTTTCTAAACTTTTAAATAAGAAAACTTCAGATTCTACATTGTCTAAGCATATCTTAATTGCTTATAAAGGAGCAGAAAGATCTACAGCGACAAGAACAAAAGAGGCTGCTAAAAAGACTGCCGATAGTTTATTGGCTGTAATTAAAGCTAATCCTGCTGCATTTGCTGCAGGTCTAAAACTTTCTGACGAACCAAATGCAGTTGAAAGAAACGGTAGCGTGGGTTGGACAACTCCTGAAAGCCAATTTGCACCGGGATATTTAAACTTCTTGGCAGGTAATGCAAAAGGTTCTACCGGGTTGGCAGAAACAGAATTCGGATATCATATCATTAACGTTGAAGATAAAAAAGCAGGCGCAATGGGTTATAAAGTAGCTCATTTGGTAAAAACTGTTAAACCTTCTGATGCTACCGAAGCTGAAGTAAACAAAAATGCAAGCAGATTTGTTCAGCAGGTTCAAGGGAAATCTTTTAACGATTTTGTAAATCTTGCTAAAAAAGCAAATTATAAATTTACTAATGCTAAACAGGCGAAGAGATTCGACGGACAGATTCAAGGGTTAGGGACAGATAAAGATTCTGATATTCTTTCTTGGGCCTTTGATAAGAAAAGAGAAAAAGGAGATACTGAATTATTTACAGTAGACGGAACAGGAGATAAAATTGTTGTTTATTTAAACGGTAAGCAGGAAAAAGGAACTGCAGATCCGGAATCTGTAAGAGATCAGATTGAAACAGTTGTTAAAAATAAATTAGCAGCAAAACAGATTTCTGAGAAAATTGGTAAAGCAGGAAGTTTAGATCAGATTGCTAAGCAATTTGCTACGACAAAACAATCTGCACAGGTAAACTTGTTAAACCCTTCAGTAGCAGGTTCTATGGAGCCTAAAGTTGCTGGTGCTGCATTCGGAGTTGCGAAAGGAAAACTTTCTAACCCGATTGAAGGTGGTACGGGAGTTTATGTTTTGATCAAAAAGAACGAAACAACAAACAAACAACCTGGAGACCTTAAACAGTTTACAGAGTCAGTTAATCAGAGAAGTGCAGGAATGTTCGGTCAGGCTTGGTTAAAGAGCTTACAGGACAATGCAAAAATCGATGATTACAGAATTGAAATCTGGGATAAATTAGGTTCTCAGCAATAATTAAGAATTAATTTTCACAATTATAAAAAGCGGCAAAGTTTTTGCCGCTTTTTTTGTATTTAACCCAGAGCAATAAAGAAGAAACATTAATTTAAATGTAGTATATTTGCTCATTAGAAAAATTTAGCAAGTGAAGTTCAGTAAAGAATTAAAAGCTGGTGTAATAGCACTATTAGCCATCGTTGGCTTTGTCGTGTTGTTTCAATTTATGAAAGGCAGAAGTCTTTTTACTACCGACAATATATTTTACGCACAATATGAAAATGTGGAAGGATTGGCACAATCTTCTCCCGTTTCAATCAATGGGTTGAAAGTAGGGCAGGTTGATAAAATCATACCTCATACATCGAAAGACGGGAAAATTGATTTTCTCGTAAAAATTACTGTTGATAATAATTTTGAGTTCTCAAGAAATTCAACATTAGAGATTTTTGAGCCTAGCTTAATGGGCGGAAAAGAGATGAGAATCAACTTGATGTATGGCGGACAAACGGCAAAAGACGGAGATACGTTGAAAGGTGCTTTCAAATTAGGAACTCTGGGAAGTCTTTCTTCTCAGGTAGGTCCTGTAAAAGATCAGTTGCAGACTGTTTTGTACCGTGTAGATTCATTAATGTCAAGTGCTAATCAGGTGGTGAATGCGCAAAACCGTGAAGAAATCAGATTACTGTTGGCGAATCTTAATAAAACAGTTGGAGCGTTACAAACTACAGCAGGAAGTGTAAATGCTTTGGTAGGTCATAACGATCCAAAACTTCAGAAGGTGTTGGATGATGCAAGTTTAACAATGCAGAGTGGTAAAGTTACTTTAGATAAATATGGTAATTTGGCAGAAAGTATAGATACTAAAAAACTAAATGCTACAATTGCCAATCTTGATCAGACAGTTAGCAAATTAAATAATGTTGTAGATGGTGTCAACAACGGTCAGGGAAGTTTAGGTAAAATCATGAAAGATGAGGAATTATACAATAATCTAAACGCCGCTTCTACAAACTTAAATTTATTATTAGAAGACGTAAAAGCTCATCCTAAGAAATATGTTAATTTCTCTGTTTTCGGGAAGAATAACAAAGACTAAACTAACTTACCATGCAATATATCGATAATATAATTTTTCTGATTTTATTAGTTGCAGGTTTTGGACTGTTTGCAAAAAGTCTGCAAAAGATATACAGAAACATCAGATTAGGAAAAGAAATCAACCGAAGCGACAGAAAAGCTGAACGATGGGAAACCATGGCAAGGGTGGCAATGGGACAGAGTAAAATGTCTAAACGACCTGTAGCAGGAATTTTGCATCTTTTCGTATATGTTGGTTTCGTTATTATTAATATTGAACTTATTGAAATAATTGTTGATGGAATTTTCGGGACTCACCGATTTTTATCAACAATCTTAGGTGATACTTTTTACAGTTTTTTTACTGCAACATTAGAAATTTTAGCGCTTTTAGTAATCATTGGAGTTGTAACTTTCTTTATCCGTAGAAACTTTTACGGTGTGAAAAGGCTTACAATGAAAGAACTTTTCGGATGGCCAAAAGATGATGCCAACTGGATTTTGATTATTGAGTTTGCTTTAATGTTGGCTTTTTTCGCCATGAATTCTTCGGATTTTATTCTCCAGATGAATGGTTTTGAAGGTTTTCATCATATAGGATCATTTCCAATCAGTGAAATGACATTGGTTCCGTTTTTACAAGTTTTCAGTTTTGATAACGGATTTCTATTCCTGATTGAAAGAGGAGCTTGGTGGTTCCACTTTGTGGGGATTTTGTTCTTTATGAATTATCTTTATTATTCAAAACATTTACATATTATTTTAGCTTTTCCAAGTACTTGGTATGCTAATTTAGAAGAGAAAGGAAAATTCAATAATCTGGAATCTGTTACCAAAGAAATTAAGCTCATGATGGATCCCAATGCAGATCCTTACGCTGCTCCGGCAGCAGGTGATGATGCAGCAGCAGAAGCTCCTTCAAAATTTGGTGCAGAAGATGTATTTGATTTAAACCAGGTACAGTTATTAAATGCTTATTCGTGCACAGAATGTGGTCGTTGTACTGCAGTTTGTCCGGCAAATATTACAGGTAAAAAGCTGTCTCCAAGATTGATCTTAATGAAAACAAGAGATCGTCTGGAAGAAGTGGGAAGAAATATCGACAAAAACGGTAAGTTTGAAAATGACGGTAAAAAACTTCTAAACGATTATATTACAAAAGAAGAATTATGGGCGTGTACAACGTGTAATGCATGTACAGAAGCTTGTCCTGTATTGCTTGATCCGCTTTCAATTATTTTCGAAATGAGAAGATTCTTAGTAATGGAACAGTCTGCTGCTCCTCAGGAATTGAATCTGATGATGACAAATGTTGAGAATAATGCGGCACCTTGGCAGTACAATCAGGCAGACCGTCTGAATTGGACAAATGACTAATCCATTATGCAAAAGGTTATTCGCTTTTTAGAAAAAAATGAATTAGAAATAAGAATTTCCTTCTATTTGATTATTATAAATACTGGATGGATTTATTTTATAGTTGAACTTTTTTCTGGAAGTAACTTTAATGATAATGTGTTTAATTATTCTCTGTGGATACCTTCAGTAATTTTTGTTATCTATTTAATTATCAAAAAGTTTAATTCAGGAGAATTTTTGTTTTTTGTGCCTGTAAGATTTGCATTATTTTATGTTTTCTTTCATTCTTTACTGTTTAATATTGCTTATTTAAGTCATAACATGATTTTAAATCGTCAAAAATACAACGAATTGGAAACATTTATCGTTTATACTTTTGATGATAATGAAGAAAGAACGATAACCTTTGTTGAGAAGATTTATAACAAAATATTTAAATAAAATTCATAATACAAATGGATTTCACTATAAAAACAATGGCAGAATATGCTGCCGAAGGAAAATCGCCTGAAGTTTTATTTTGGGTGGGTTGTGCAGGAAGTTTTGACGACCGTGCCAAGAAAATTACACGAGCATTTTGCAAAATATTAAATAAAATCGGTGTTGAATTTGCTGTTTTAGGACAGGAGGAAAGCTGTACCGGAGACCCTGCAAAACGTGCCGGAAACGAGTTTGTGTTCCAGATGATGGCAATGACGAATATTGAGGTTCTGAATGCTTATGATGTGAAAAAAATCGTTACTGCTTGTCCACATTGTTTTAATACGATCAAGAATGAATATCCTAATTTAGGAGGAAATTACGAAGTTCTTCATCATACACAGTTCCTTAAAAACTTAATGGAAGATGGTAGATTGAAGATTGAAGGCGGAGCTTTTAGCGGTAAGAAAATTACTTTTCATGATCCTTGCTACCTCGGAAGAGCGAACGATGAATACGAAGCACCAAGAATGCTTTTGGAGAAATTGGATGCAGAATTGGTGGAAATGAAGCGTTGCAAAACTAACGGATTATGTTGTGGAGCGGGTGGTGCACAGATGTTTAAAGAACCTGAAAAGGGAAAAAAAGATATTAACGTCGAAAGAACTGAAGAAGCACTTTCTTACAAGCCAAAAGTGATTGCAACAGGCTGTCCTTTCTGTAATACAATGATGACAGACGGTGTAAAACACTTCAATAAAAATGATGAAGTTGTGGTAAAAGATATTGTTGAACTTCTTGCTGAGGCAGAAGATTTATAACACTCAATCTCTTAATGTAAAATTATGAAAATCGAAGAATCAAATATAGTAGAAGCTAATGATTACAGAGTGATCATATATCCGGCGTCAAGACCTTTGGAAACTAAAGAAGCCAAAGTAATTACAGAAAAATTGTATGACTTTTTGGCAACTTGGGCAGCACATGGAAAACCTCTTTCGTCGTCTTTTAAAATTGAGAAAAACCAGTTTATTGTTATTTGTGTTGATGAAGAAAAAGAAATGGCTTCAGGATGCAGTATTGATGCGTTGGGTAAGGTGATGAGAGAAATTGATGAAGAATACAAATTGGGTTTATTCGATAGAATGAAGGCAAGCTTTGTTGAAAATGGGGAAGTAAAAACACTGAAACTGATTGATTTTAAAAATAAAATCAGGAATAATGAAATTTCGAAAGAAATTGAAGTTTTCGATTTCTCTAAAAATACCTACATGGAATTCATCGGAAACTTCCTGTTACCTTTTGAAAGAAGCTGGGCTGCCGGAATTAAATAAAATCTCAATCAATTAAATAAAAATAAAAGTGGAAATTTTCCACTTTTTTGCTTTCGTGTATATTTGTAAAAAATTCTATCAACAATAGATTTTGGTTGCTGTAATTCTAAAATAATGTCTAAAATTCTTTTCTTAACCACTGCTCACCGATACGATGATGACCGAATTTTCTATCATCAGGCAAAAGCACTTCGAGATCAGGGTAATAAAGTTAAGATTTGCAGTCTGTCAGCAGAATTTCAGGGTATTATTGAAGGAATTGAAATTGAATCTTACTCGATTATTGATAAAAGTACGGAAGAGAAAACGAAAGTTTTCGAAAGAGTGTGTGATTCTTTTGATCCCGACTGTATTATCGCTTCTGAACCTTTGGCGGTAATTGCCACTAAGAAGTTTAAAAAAAAGAAAAAAATCAATGTTGTTTACGACATTACAGAATGGTATCCTTCCATGAGAATGGTGGAAAATTTTTCTTTTCCAATGAATATGATTCATGCGGTCAAATTTTTCTTGATTCAATTATATGCGGGATTGATAAGCACTCATTTTATTTTTGGCGAGGAAACTAAAAAATTTCCACTGGCTTATTTTTTTCCATTTAAAAAGAACTTGATTTCGCCCTATTATCCTGATGATATTTATATTCGAAAAAATATCAAAAAGCTGAACCCTAATAAAATCACGCTTTGTTATACCGGTCAGTTTTCGGAAGAAAAAGGCATCGGAAATTTTTTTGCTGCTATTGATAATCTTAGAAATAAAAAACCTGAATTAGAAATCTATATCCTTTTAATTGGTGGTTCAAGGAGAGAAAAAGATGCGAAATATTTTTCAGAACTGGTTCAAAAATATCAGTTTAAAAATATCAAGATCGGAAAATCAACTTCATTTGAAACTTTTACCGAAACGTATGAAGATGCAGATATTTGCTTTGATTTAAGAACGGTAAATTATGAAAATCATCACTGTCTGCCGATTAAAATATTTTATTACGCGGCATCGGGTAAACCTGTAATTTATACAAATCTGAAAGCAACGAGAGAGCATGTAGATGTTTCGAAATTCGGTTTTCTGGTTGATCCTGAAAATGCTGAGGAAATTGCGAATATAATTCTTACATATATCGAAAATCCTGAATTATATTCAAATCATGCCAACAACGCAAGGCTTGAATATGAAAACAAATACAACTGGAACAGTATCAAGGATTTGTTTGTAAATTTCATCAACAAATCGATGCAATAAGATGAAGCAAAATACTATTTTGAAAACGTTTGTTTCCCGGTTTTTAATTTTAATATTGAATTTCGGACTGGTCATTTATTCCACCAATATGTGGGGAAGTGAAGGAAAAGGAGTGATTTCAATAGTAATTGCAGATCTTACGATCATAAGTTTTTTCGCCAATATTTTTGTGGGAAGCAGTATGAGCTATTTTGCCTCAAAGTATAAAGTCGAACAGGTTTTGCCTTTTGCTTATATCTGGTCGATTTTAATCGGGATTGTAATTCCTGTTATTTTTAATTTTAATCATGCTTCAGAATATTTCGGTTATTTGATTTTATTGTCGGTGCTATCTTCGCTTTTAGCTGCAAATATTAATTTATTTGTAGGACTGCAGAATATTAAAATGTTTAATTTGTATACTGTTTTACAGCAGATTATTCATATTATTTTTATCGGAATTATAGTTTATATCGTTAAAATTACTTCGGTTAATTCTTATTTTATTGCACAGATTATCTGTTTTGGAGTTTTATTTTTAATCAGTGCATTTCAGGTTTTGAAACATTGCCAATTTTCAAATATTTCTTTTTCAAAATCAATTGGTGCTAAATTGTTCGATTACGGTTGGAAAACGCAGTTGAGTGCTTTTTTACAGTTTTTGAATTACCGTTTGTCTTTTTACTTTCTTGAATATTTTAAAGGAATTGTAAGTGTAGGAATTTTCTCTGTTGGAATTGCCTTTTCTGAAGCGGTCTGGACGGTTAGCAGAAGTCTTTCGGTCATTCTGTATGCTGATGTGGTAAACAATAAAGATTCAAATATTGCCATTCAAAAAACCAAAATTTCATTGAGAATCAGTTTTTTAATTACACTGTTGTTCATAATTGTGATGTTACTAATTCCGGCAGAATTGTATTCCATGATTTTTGGAAAAGATTTTAGCCAGACAAAAGAAATTATTCTTTTTCTTTCACCGGGAATTTTAGCCATTGCAGTCAGTAATATTATCGGATATTATTTTGCCGGAATCAATAAATTGAGAATTTTAAATGTAAAAGCCATTATCGGGCTTATTTTTACGGTTGTTTCATCATTTTACATTATTCCGAGATGGGGAATTCGTGGTGCCTGTATTGTTACATCTATTTCCTACTGCATTTCTTCAGCAATTTTATTCTGGAGATTTTATCAGTTAACAGAATTTCATATTCAGGATTATGTACTGTCGAAAACTGAAGTTAATTTACTTTTAAATAAGATAGTAAAGAAAAAATAAGACTATAAAATTAAAATAAGTTTTTATCTTTGTTGGAAATGAGGAATATAATTTTTGGATTTGTTATTATTTTTTTTGCGTTTCTAAGCTGTAGAAGCGGAGATGATGAGGAAATACGAAAAATAGATCAGATCTTGAATATTTATATGAAAAATGATTTAGGGCGGGATTTATTTCATAAAAAGAACGACACCACATATTTTACTTATTTCATGACTGATGTAAATGGAGTTGCGGATAATACTCCGGTAAGCAGTTCCTTAAAAGCGACTGCAGATTCCACGCTTTATATAGAATATTTGGCAGGAGCTAAAAGAGTAGGGTTGGATACAATTGATCCTAACAATAAAACATATCATTCAGTAATCACATTATCATTAGTAAAAAGGTTGAATAATACAATTCTTGATACCATTAATGATAGATTGGAAATCCAATACAGAATGACACCTTCAGTTTTTGAAGTCTCGAAAGTGTATTACAATGACACGTTGAGATTTACAAAACAACCCGGTGGTCTAAATGTAGTTACTATCGTAAAATAATTTTTAAATTTGCAAAACTGTTGACATTTAATGATCAACATTCTAATAACTAACATCTAAATAAAATGTTACAAGTCAATTTTTTGCGCGACAACAAAGAGCGCGTTTTAGAAGGTCTTAACAAAAGACAATTCAAAAATCTTGAGTTGGTAGACGAGGCTATTGCTACTGACGAAGAAAGAAAAAAAATTCAGTTTGAATTAGATTCTCAACTTTCTGAAATCAATAAAATCTCCAAAGAAATTGGTATTTTAATGAAAGAAGGAAAAAAAGAAGAAGCTGAATCTGCAAAATCTAAAACAGCACAATACAAAGAGTCGACGTCGGAATTGAAATCTCAGTTAGATGTTAAAGAAAAGGCTTTATTGGATATTTTGTACCAATTGCCAAACATTCCGAACGAACTGGTAAAAAAAGGAGTTTCTGCTGATGACAACGAAATCATCTACCAATCTCACGATGTGGAAGGTTTGGGTGAAGGCGCAATTCCTCACTGGGAACTGGCAAAAAAATACAACCTTATCGATTTTGAATTGGGTGTAAAAATTGCCGGTGCTGGTTTTCCTGTGTATTTAGGAAAAGGCGCAAGGTTGCAAAGAGCGTTGGTTCAGTATTTCTTAGATAAAAATGTTGAAAAAGGATATACGGAAGTAAATCCGCCTCACGTTGTTAATGAAGCTTCAGGATATGGAACAGGACAGTTGCCTGATAAAGAAGGACAGATGTATTATATTCAGGCAGACGATTTATATTTAATTCCAACAGCGGAAGTTCCTGTGACGAATTTGTATCGTGATGTTTTGTTGGATGAAAAAGATCTTCCTATTAAAAATACGGCATTCTCTCAATGTTACAGAAGAGAAGCGGGAAGCTACGGAGCTCACGTAAGAGGTTTGAACCGTCTTCATCAATTCGAAAAAGTAGAAATTGTAAGACTTGAAAAGCCTGAAAATTCTTACGCTGTTTTGGAAGAAATGGTAGAACATATCAAAGAAATTTTAACAGATCTTGAATTGCCTTACAGAGTATTAAGACTTTGTGGTGGAGATACAGGTTTTGCTTCTGCGATGACGTACGATTTTGAGGTTTGGAGTGCCGCTCAGGAAATGTGGCTGGAAGTAAGTTCTGCATCTAACTTTGAAACGTTCCAGGCAAACAGATTAAAATGCCGTTATAAAGCGGATGGGAAAACTCAATTGGTTCACACGTTGAATGGTTCTGCAATGGCATTGCCTAGAATTATGGCAGCTTTGCTTGAAAATAATCAGACGGAAGAAGGAATTAAGCTTCCTAAGAAAATTGCTGAATATGCAAGGTTTGATGTAATTAATTAATAAAATCTCTTTAACATAAAATTAAACCACTGTTTTTTACAGTGGTTTTTTATTTGATAGCTTTAATTATCTAATTAAAATAAGCGAATCATTCAATCTTAGTCTTTAATGAATTTTGTTGACGATGAATTTCCGTTTTTATCAATCATCTGCAAAACATAGTTTCCTTTAGCCAATCCTGATACATTAAGTTGTGGATTTTTAGTTACGTTTTTTTGAGAATAAACTTGTTGGCCGACAAAATTAAAAATATGTAATTCTACCAAATCATTAGTCGATTTTACATAAAGCAGATCTTTTACAGGATTAGGATAAACAGAGGTTTCACCATTAATTTCAACTGATTTTACGCCTAATGTACCCGAAGAATTAATTTTTATATAGGAAAAATTCCCCTGCAACACACTAGCACCGCTTGACCAGCAGGCTGTAAAAAGACTCCCATATCCTGCAGTGCTTATTCCTGCGGCATGAATTGATGTCGAAATGCCGTTGCTTCCTGTATGGCGTATTTCTATAACAAGATTGTTACCTGTATAAAGATAAGGAGTGGTAAAATTTATATTGAATGTAAAATTAGTGCCATCTGAAACTGCGTTTACAGGAATTAATAGGCTTCCTGAACGTACCTGTGTCTGTGTGCCCACTATATTTGCCGCAAAATTAAGCTGTCGGTCTGCGGGCTCTACACCGTTACTCAGATAAATCTGATAATCAGAAAATGTAGTATCTGCAACTGGCCAGGACGCTGTAACTGTTGTCGGAAGCCTGAATGATATGGAGGTAAGAGATTTTCCCGTTAAAGCCGTAAGTTGCGAATCATCAATAATCATTTGATAATTTCTTGCAGCATTGGCAAGAGGTCCAGTAAATGAACCTGTTACAGCCAAGTTTGGAATTGTTAACGAACTTTGAGCTTTCATAATAGAGGACAACAAAATAATACTTACAATAATGATATTTAGGACATTTTTTTGACAAAAATCCCAAAGGAGATGTATTTTAGAAAGCTGAAATTTGTGAGAAGGTAGTTTTTTATTCATAATATGATTTTAGGTATAAGAAAGATACAAAAAAAATGATTATTCAACATAATATTATTTAATGAACTATAATTATAATCATATTGCTTTATTAATGCATATTTAATATAAGAATATTGCTATTTTGACAGTTTTTATTTATTGATAATTGAATTTTTGGGATGTAAAATTGAATTTTTATAATTCATTTTTTAGCTTAAATTAGTGTAGCTTGTGTAAATTAATATGTTATGTCAAAAATGAATTACAACAATGATAATTTTAAAATGAGTGATAAAAAATCGGACTTTGTTGTATTAAAAATTATTTATCCTCTGATCGGCTTGCTGATAGTGATATTAAATCCTTTATCCATTTTTGGAATTGCATTATTGGTAAGTGTGCCTTTTTATTTTATCATTTTTAAGAGTGATAGTGGTAAACGGACATTTTTATTTCTTACTGGAGGATTGTATGTTTTGTTTTTACTTATGTATTCTGTTTCACCAAAAGTCCAATATCTTGAATTTAAATTCAGTCACTACAACTGGATAGAGGTGGACGGGAGAATAACAGACTTTAGCATCGACTGGAAAAGTGGTAAAAACCGCAAATCGATTGCTGATATTAAATATCAATTCAAATCAAATGACCATACATATAAAAGAGAAGAAACGGGTGCGGTCGTACATTATACAAATTCTATCTTTTGGGATTCTGAAAAAGATAAAATGAGATCGAATGCAATTTTAGAGAGCGATGTGAAAGATTATATTAATGAAAAAAATTATAGAATTTTATATCATCCTAAAACACGAAAAAGTAAGATAATGATGCCGTTGAATATGTTTTTGTTTTCAAACTCCGGCGGATTTAATATTATTTTTACTACTTCCAAAATATTTTTGATTCCTTTACTATTGATGTTTATTATTTTCGGAAATACCTTCAAACGGAAATAGGTTGTTGGGAAATTTTAATGACAATTTGCATTATGCGGATGCGTACTGTGATCGCCCGGCAAATGACAATCTCCTTGATTATCTTTTGAAATGGTCATCGCTTCGGCTCTTGGTGATAGATAAGGAATTCCCAATTCTAAGCCTCTTACAATAAATAATGCGCCTAAAATAATCATAACAACCGGAATCACTTTTAAAACTTTTATCCTGAAAGCCTGATTCATGAGATTTCCAACTAAAACTATTGTAAACATGAACGGAAGTGTTCCCAAGCCAAATAAAGCCATATAGGAAGCTCCTTGCCAAATTCCCCCACTTGCCAAACTTGCTGTTAATGCCATATAGACCATTCCGCAGGGTAAAAATCCGTTGAGAATTCCTGTCGTGAATCTTGAACGGTAATCTGCTTTTTGAAGTAATCTTCCCAGGTTGGATTTAACTTTAAATAAAAATGTTGAAAAGAAAGGAATTTTTGAAGCGAAATCTTTTCCCCCAAAAGAAAAAACAGCCATGATAATCAGTAAAATCCCAACAGCAATGGTCAGATATTTCTGAATACCCGCCATTTCAAATCCTTCACCTATTATCCCCAGAATAGCACCCAATAATGAATAGGTGAAAATTCTCCCAAATTGATATGTCAGATTCTGAAGATAAAAATTGGTAGCCTGTTTTTTAGTTAATCCCATCGACAAAGCAATAGGTCCGCACATTCCGATACAGTGAAATCCGGATGCGAAGCCCAAGCCGAGTGCCGATATAATAAGTGCTATTTCCATATTACATCATAGTCCAATCTGTAGTCAGTTTTATCTTTTGTCCAGCTTAATCTTAATGTATAATTTCCCATTTTCAAAACTCCCGCAGGAATTGTAAATGACTGATTGGCATCAAGCTGCACAGATTTTTTGATATCCAAATTCTGGTCGTCGGTTCTGTTTAATACAAATTTTGCTACCGTATTCTTGTTATCATAACCTTTTGGAAACGTTACTTTTATTCCAGCCTGATTCTGGCTGTAGACTGGCTTTTCCTCCAGTTGATCTCCTCTTTTTTTGGCATCGATTACATCCTGGTATTTTAATTCTTCTTCATAATAATTATCGGTTACCATTTCCGAATTTTTCTGTCCATTGGGGAAGAGAAATAACATTGACAGTATGAAAATAATGAATGACAACAATGCAATTACGACTCCGTGCCCCCAGGTAAAGTTCTTCATTTCTTAAAATTAAAATTGTAATTTAAAAGGTCCTTCGAAGTAAGTCTGGTAAGAATCTACCAATTTCCCCTTCATATCATAAACCCCGATGGTAATATTTTGTTTTGAAAGTTTCATGTCACTTTCAGGGAAACTGACATTAATGGTTCCTTTTGTTATTTTATC
>Ga0308171_1000425_pt1 | contig 94921 bp, 101 predicted proteins | sample PhyGR1_FD_202135 | JGI IMG/M metagenome (GOLD analysis project Ga0308171, IMG submission 202135) | Phyllosphere microbial communities from UC Gill Tract Community Farm, Albany, California, United States - DLSLSG.R1 | ecosystem: Host-associated > Plants > Phyllosphere > Unclassified | place...
ACTCCGGCACCGGCGCGCTCACCCGAGAGAAACTGAAGAAGACAGCGTGACGCTTCCGGCCACTGGTGAAGCCACAGCATCCCGGTCTCAGGCAGCAGCTTTGCCGCCATATACTGACCTGTCAGGGTCGCAGCCCGGTCATTCTTTGCGGGCCGGACCCGCCACGGGCCGTCAGGCCTGTGCAGCCCCGGATACCAGATTTTTCCGGACTGCGTCGCGCCTTCCACCTGCGTCAGCCAGGGCAGATGATGAAACAGGCCTGCCCAGAATACCGCACAGACCCAGCCCGGTGCCTGTGTAGACTGCTCTTCAGGTGTGGCGCCGGGCGGCAGCATCATTCCCCTGACGAGCCTGACTGCCCGCACTGCCACTCCGAGGCTCAGGTCGCCAAAACCCCCCGGCGACGAATATGCTCCCTTCCATGCGGCCGGGCAGTCCTGCACACGCTCAAGCATCGTCTGCGCAGGCTTCAGCCACCATGCCCCGGTAACGGACTGTGAAAGCGGGCTGTTATCCGCCAGCATTCTGACAAGCCTGCGTCGCTCCTCTGTCTGCATTAGCGTGCTGCCCTCCAGAACCGGGCGAAACGCCACCTCTCTGACGACCGTATCCACCGGCTGCCCTGAATGCCTGTTGTTTCCCCGCCCCGTCAGCCACTTCATCACCCGCTCCATCGACACCCGCTCTTTATCTGAAATGACGTAACGCTAAGAGACGGGGCTACATTTGCAACGTTAATCCTGGATTTAATGCAGAGAGATATTCTGCTTGCGTTAATTTTCAGGAACGGATTCAGGATTAACGGCGGACGGCTTTAACGTCCCGTGCTTTTCTTGCGCAACCTTCCTTTAATTAATCTGAACTCACTCATGCAGCAACGTCTGGTAGCGCTGTACCTTCTTCTGTGGCTGACTCTGTCCGGCAGCATCAGCCTTTTTATTTCATCCGGCCGTGATGCATTCTTTTTTATGTGGCTGCTTACGGCTCTCTCTCCGTTTCTGCTCAGACCCCTTGACTGGCTGACCCGTCAGCTGCTCAGGAAGCCCTGCATACTGAGTCGCAGAAAACGCATCACCGTTCATCTGTCTCCCTGGCAGCCAACCGTCGGGCTCACGCCTGAGCGCGTGAGCTGGTTCTGGTCGGGGGTTTTTGAGTCAGCTGAAGCCGCGTTAGCCGGGGGAAAAACCGTTGTTGTTGCTTCGCACCTTCTGACGCCAGCCCGTGCGGCCAGACTCAGGACATACCTGAAGGCGCGGGGATGGTTTTACCGCAGCAGGCTGACCAGCGTCCCTTTCCGGGATTCAGCCCGCGCGCTGATGCAACTGGAAATCCTCTTCCGGCAGTGGCACTGGCGCTGTCCGTCCCGGACCCGGTGGCCGGTGATGCTGCTGAAAAAAACTTCTGAACCGGAAAAATAATTTGGGGTATTAAGTCACGAAGGCAATGTTCACACTGATTACACACATGTATTCGATCTGAACGATCGAAATATCGCGTTATACAACACGCGGTTTCGCCAGGTACTGTATTCACACCGAATACAGAAAAGATTAACAAAATATTTTCTTATTCATCCGACACCAGGGCCTTTATGAAACGCATGAACCTGACAGAAATTCTGTCCCGCGTCGCCTTAGAGCAGACCGATGAGCAGAGGCAGCTGCTTGAGCAGTTTGCGGAAGGGAAGAAAACAGTAAGTCCGCCAGTAACCATTCGTTTCCGGCCGGCATCAAGAGAATTTTTGAATCAGGTATCACACAAGCTCGGCATCTCCGTTTCAGAGCTGGTCAATGTGATTGTCGAAGGCGTCATGACAGAAACCACGGCGCCCCGCAAAGCCTCCGTAAACCGCGTTTATGAGCGCTTCTGGCACCTGATGGACCGCCACAGCCTTGATGTGGTGCAGGTGGCCACAATACTCTCTGAGCTGAACATCGGCATGAGTGTGCTTGAAAACCGCGAGCGCACACTTGATCACCTTACCCTGCCTGTGCTGGAACAGCTTGCGTCATGGTTCTGTGTTCAGTCCGGCTGGCTCGCCGGAGAAGATATTCTTCCGGTTCCGACCGTGATACTGCGTGACTTCTGGCAGGCAGTTGAATGCCTTCTGCCGCATAAAGATACAGTGATTAAGTCCTTACGTTTTTACAGACGTCAGCATGACACAGGTGAGCCTGCACTGAATTTCAGCCACGAGATGGTAATCACAGCGACCCGGGATAAATATATTAATGGCGTGTCCTTTGAAAGTAATTATTTAACCGGCGTGGTTCCTCTTACGCTCAGCAATGAATCAGAGACAAATGCCTTTCTTTCTTTCTGTGAATTACTGTGGTTAAAAGGAAGGGTTGCTCAAATTTCATGTCGCAAATTACCGGGCAGGATATTTGACAGTCTGAGAGAGGGCTCTGAGTTGCCGTTTTCGGTCTCATCCGTCACTGATGAAAGTATTATGGGCAAGCTCAGACCAGGGCGAAATTTCATGTGGAACGGGGAGGAACTGATACCTTTCATAAACCCGGAGTTTCATATTACGCCTGAATGGGAGGATTATCTGAAAGAAGTCATGAGTTTCGGTTAAACGTATTTAAATAATAAAAACCAGACCTGTTTATTTAAATGGTGCGTCAGCACCAGGGAAACCCCTTTGTCAAAAACAAGAAAAGGAAATAAATGATGAAAGCAAAACTGTTAACCCACAGCATCCTTCTGGCATTACTGGCTTCAGCCGTGCCGTCAGTGAATGCCGCAACAACCTGGACCGAAGCGCGTAACGACGCCATGGGGGGAACCGGCGTGGCCTCTTCCGGTTATCTGGCCGCTTCACTGGCCAACCCCGCGCTGATGACACGCCACGATGCCGGTGACGACGTCGGGCTTATCCTGCCGGGCGTGGGGGCACAAATCAGCGATCCGGACAACCTGCGTGACGGACTGGACAGGGTAAAAAGCACCTTTGACGACTTCCGCGATTCAGCGGGCACCGGCAACAGCTCACGACAGGCGGCAGCGCTTAAACAGGCCCTGCAGGACGTCGACGGCAACAGCGGGCATGCCAGCGCCGGGCTTTCTGCGGTGATTGCCATTCCCAATGACACCCTCCCTATCGCCTTTGTGGCCAAAGGCTGGGGACAGGCGAAGGTACGCACCGATATCACACAGCGTGATCTGGCATATCTTGATGCGGCACAGAGCGGCATTTTCTCGCCGACTCAGACGGATATTGACCAGATGACCTCCCGGGCGCAGGGCGTCGCCGCACTGGTCACGGAATACGGTATCGCCGCAGCGCATCAGTTTACGCTGGCTGGCACGCCGGTTTCTGTCGGTATTACGCCAAAGGTCCAGCGCGTGGATACCTGGAACTACAACGTTTCCGTCGGTAACTACAGCGCGTCAGATTTTCGCAGCGGTGACTGGAAGCGTTCTGAAAGCGGCGCAAACGTCGATGTCGGCATTGCGGCTCAGCTGACGCCTGAGTGGACCGTCGGACTGACAGGACAGAACCTTGTGGCGCGTAACATCAGTACGCGTGAAATCAACGGCATCACGGACACGTTCCAGATCCGCCCGCAGGCGACTGCCGGCACGGCGTGGAGCAACGGTTTTGTCACGCTGGCCACAGACGTTGACCTGACACCGGCCAGCGGTTTTGCGTCGGATGAAAAAGCACAGTATGCCGGCGTGGGCGCCGAGCTGAATGCCTGGAACTGGGCGCAACTGCGTGCCGGTTACCGCGCAGACATGCGCAACAGCGCTCGGAGCATGTTTACCGCCGGTGTGGGGATTTCACCCTTCAACGTCGTGCATCTCGACCTGACCGGCATGGCCGGTACAGACCGCAGCTTTGGCGCTGCCGCGCAGCTTTCTTTCACTTTCTGATTATGAACAACGCGGGCTGCCGGGTGCAGCCCGCCTGTTAACCGGAGAATAGCATGTCAAAAAAAAGCCCTTAATCTGTCTGCTATTGTGCTGGCGACCACGCTTACAGGTTGCAGCAGCTTCATGAGCGGTATCGGCCAGTTTGGTTCGCTTAATGACGACCATCCAATGCCTTCAGACGTAAAAGACCAGACAACAGCGCAAAAACGTAATCAGGTGAGTGATGTCTACGGCCCCATTGCCATACCGGCCGATACCGTGGCGATGCGTCTGAAAGAAAAGTTTGGCTTCGTATCAGACGGGGATGTGGCTGCCGCACGCAACAGCGGCCAGGGGAATGCGGGCTGGTCAGCCTCGGCCATTTCAGAGGGCACCAGCTGGTCAGCAGAGCCCGGCAGTTATTACCGCATGTCCAGAAACTGGGCGGGAAATGACAGGCTGACGATTGAGCTTCGCCGGACATTCAAAGGCACGGGTGCCACCGGCACCAGAGCGGGGAGCTTTGTTGTATCAACGTATATCTCATCCGATCCGAAGCACGTCACTGATACCTGGACAAAACGTCTTTTCAGTCAGATTCATGCGGCAGCCCGTGGTGAAGAGTAGTAATGCTGTCAGCCGGCACCGGATTGTTCGGTGCCTCAGAACCATGAAAGAGCATGCTGACTATGAGGTGTTTTGCGCGGTGGAGGCTCACGTCCATTACGGTGATCCGTTTACCAAACGCGACTCTATTTACTAATGGCTCAGGGGAGCATCGGGAGGGGTTAGCCCTGTAATGGCGTTTAAGAAATCTGCCGTGCAGTCGCAGCCGGCTGTCGTCTCAGGCACCAATCGTCCCCCTGCCCATTGCGGCGGATTTGCATCTAGTCTGGCCAGAAACTCGCTCGTGGTTTAGCCTCTATGCTTATCTGGTAAACCGCAACCAGACCACACGACCTCGTAAATTCCCGGCTATATTCCGGGCTTAAGACATGCCGGCCCGGGTGCTCAGCAGATGATCTGCTTCCCGCATATGTGTACATGTCGATGCTGTCACTGTCTACTTATGGCACAAAGCGGACAGGCTGACTGAGCTGGAGGTCCGCTATGAGCGAAAAGCGGACATCCGTAGCTGTCATTACTCGTAGAGAATTTGTTTCCTTAGTCGTGTATTCATTAAAAGGGATCAGGTCTAAACACGACCATCGATGGTCAGTAAATAACAGAAACCTATACATCTGAGCCTTGTCTGCGGGCTTTAATGCAAAGATACTGACGTCTTTAAACTCAGCCAGTATTGATAACTCAATGGAATCCCAGGGCTATTCGCCCCTTCATTGCTGCTACGCAACATCGTGATTTTATAGTCAATTTTTGGCATGAAGTTTGCTTGTTTATAGCAGCGGGAGGATTTATGCCTAGAATGCTTGAATTGACTTTAGAAGAAATGAACACAGTGAGTGAAATATTATGGAGACTGGCATCGGAAAAAAACTCATTCGGTTTGAGGTGTTCACTGTTGCCTCAGATTATGGATTTGCTTCGCGCAGATTATGGTGCTTCCTATGTCTGGGACTCGATAAGTCAGACGTCTCGTGATGGCATTATCATCAATATCGATGAGTCTGCTATTCGCCAGCACGACACTGAATTTCAGTACATTGATCCAATTACACCACTTTTAAGTAGAAAAACTAATCCAACGCGCGTATGTGATTTGATGCCTCACTCACTGCTTTCAAAAACACGTTACTATCAGGAATTTCTCAAGCCTAATGGCCTGCGCTATGGAATAAATGTTTTTTTCACCAGAAATCATACCGATCTGGGAGACCTCAGAATCTGGCGTTCTGACAGACGCCCGGCATTTTCACACAGAGAAAGTCAACTTCTCGCGGTCCTACAACCCTATTTTAGCCAGGCATTACCACACCCTTCTCTCAAGAATAATCAATTAACCTGCAGAGAACGTGAGGTTGCTGGGCTGGTCAGTAAAGGGCTGACTGATAAGGAAGTGGCTCGAATTTTGGATATCAGCTTCACCACGGTGAGAACCCATTTAACTCAGGCACTTCGTAAACTTGAGTGCGCGAATCGTACCGAGTTAGCCTACAGGAAATTTGATTAACTCCTCAATAATGAGGATTCACTTTCCTGTTTCCGGTTGGTATTACTGGATGTGTGAATTTTTTAACCGGGAGATAAAAAATGATAAAAAAAATTATTGTTTTTGCAACTGTTTTGTGGAATGCCGGATACGCTCATGCCTCAGACGGTTTACCTGTAGATCTGACAAAACTGACTGCAAGTGATGCAGCTAAGATGATATGCAATAAACAAATTACCAGTGAGCAGTTAATGCGGGCTTATCTGAGTAATATCCAGTCACATCCTAATCTGAATGCCTTCATTACTGTAAAGCCTGACAAAGCAATAGCAGAAGCTATTGCGTGGGATAAAAAACAGTCGCGAAGCAGTCACTGTTTTCCTCTTGGCGGCGTGCCGGTGGCAGTGAAAGACAATACCCAGGTTATAGGTTTTCCAAACACAGCCGGAACACCTTCGTTGGCAAACTTTATGCCCAAAACCAGTGCACCGGTTATTCTGAAACTGATGAATGCAGGAGCAATTATTATAGGTAAAACCAATATGCATGAACTTGCATATGGAGCCACCGGTTATAACACCGCAATGCACGTTCCGGGGATTGTTGGAGTCCGTAATGCACATGATTCCAGCCGAATTGCGGGGGGCTCCTCATCCGGAAGTGCTGTCGCTGTTGCTGCAGGTATGGCGCCGGTAGCTATGGGTACCGATACTGGCGCTTCGGTTCGTCAGCCTTGTGCACTGAACGGTTGCGTAGGATTTCGTCCTACGACCGGGCGATACAGTCAGCAGGGGATTACCCCCATTTCGCATACCCGAGATACTGCTGGCCCAATGGCGCATACTGTAGGGGATGTTGCATTGATTGATCATGTTATTACTGGGGCTAGAATTCTGACGCCTCCTGAAGCACAGCATATCCGCTTAGGCATAACGCCTTATTTCTGGCAGGATCTCGATAAAGACGTTAGTGAGAGGGCTCATATAGTTTTAGATAAACTCAGAAAGGCTGGCGTAGAGATCTTTACTGTAAAAATGCCAGGCCTTGAGGAGGCTAATGCAGCTGTTTCTTTACCTTTGGTGATTTACGAAGGTAAGCATGATTTGATTAATTATCTCCGTGAAAACCATACAGGAGTATCTTTCGAACAGTTAGCTAAAAACATATCCAGCCCCGATGTGAAAGCTATATTCGCTCATGCAATAATACCACAAACCACTGTTGACAAGGATGGCGGAACCAGGTCAGCAGACGTAATCTATTACAAAGCGTTAAACGACGGGGTACCGCATCTGCTCAGTATTTACGAAAGAGCATTTAACCTCAATCACCTTGACGGACTCATTTTTCCAACATCACCAGTTATAGCTCCACTCGCCAGTAAGAATGTCAGTTCCGGTCCTGAGTTTGCCAGACTTATACATAATACTGATCCGGGAAGTAATGTGCGTCTACCTGGCCTGAGCATTCCTGCCGGCCTTGGAAAACAGTCACACATGCCTGTAGGTATGGAAATAGACGGACTTCCGGGAAATGATGCGAAAATTCTGGCAATAGGCGAAACAGTTGAAAAAATAATAAAAGAATAATTTCATTAGCGAATGATGGTTTGTTGCCAGCCTCTATCCGGCAAGCAAAACACTGTCTGTGAAGTTTTACTGGCATTCATGTGCAGAGCAATCAAGCCGTACGGATGGTTATATACTTTTCAGTATTAGAGGAACCCCACCTTCTAATATAAATCCTTGGTATTTGGAATCGAAGACAGAGTTGATTGCTCAAATCCACGTTCACTGTCTGCTTTTTAGGTGGCTCCAGTAATATGGCCACCAATTCCTTGCCCTTAAATTTTGCATAACCTTAAATTTGTGCGAAGCTAAATGTCCGTTTCTGGCACAAAGCGGACATGTTTGTCACGGAAGATCCGCAATACGTGAAATGTGGGCATTACAGTCTTCTTCCTGCCTGTAAGATTGAAAGCAGTGCTTACCGCCTTTCCTTTCGCTGCTCAGCCCAGTTTAACGATGGCTCCGAAACAGCCATGCGCTCTCCCCGGCTTTCAGGTCTGGTACATTCAGAATGAACATTCTTTAATCACTGCCGATAGTAATCAGCCACCTGTCCGGTCAGTTGGCGTGGTCAAAATCTCCTCGACTTTGAGAAGTAAAGGATCATCGTCATTGCCTCGGCTGATAAGTGACAGCCGGACAGCCCTGTTTGTTGTCAGTGGCTTATATATGACCTGAGGAAAATTCGGTAGCTGAAGGACAGAGGGTAGAACGCAGATACCGCGCCGCGCCTGAACCAGTGCCAGGACTGCGATCGGATCGGATTTTGCAATGACTGTCTGGGGGCTATGTCCGATGAGACTTTTTACCACGGCAAGGCCCTCATCTACGCTATTCGCAAATTCGATGAACACTTCGCCCTTAAGGTCTTCAATTTCAACGACAGATTTGGCAGCAAGCGCATGATTAGTCGATATGCCCGCGACGACTGGCAATTCTGCAAGATGATGAACCCGAAAAGCCTCCCGGGTGTTGTCTAGAACCGGGCCGAACACAAAATCGACCCTATCAGCCATGAGCCGCTCTTCCTGTTCCCATGGCTCAATTTGTTGAAGCAGCACTTCCACCTCCGGCATAGCTGCCTCGATCCGCGCGAGAGCCGATGCCAGCGTACCGGAATGAACCGCGCTGGCGGAATAGCCGATCCGTACGCGTCCCAATTGCCCTTTGCCAACACGCCTGGCTGCTTCGGTCGCGCGCTCGACAAGTTCGAGCGCCAGTTTGACCTCTTCAAGGAAGACCTTACCCGCTTCGCTAAGTGCCACGCCCCGACGGTTGCGATTCAGTAAGCGGCATCCAACGGTTTCTTCAAGGAGCTGGATTTGCTTACTCAGCGCCGGCTGGACGATGTGCAGGCGCTTTGCCGCTCTTCCAAAATGCAGTTCCTCCGCCAGTACGACGAAAGAGTTAAGGTGGCGCAGTTCCATTATCACCTTTGGGAATCACAGAGGGAACTTAATGTCATTGGACATTATAAGTATCGAATTTTATTTTTGTCGATAGCAAAAGACACTCAAGAAAGGATCGACCATGACCAAATCGAAGCCGTCTCCAGCAATCCTTCCTGCTTCTGTCGATACTCCCGAGTCTCACAGCCGCCGCCGCTTCCTTATCACAGCGGGTGTAACGGGCGGGGTTCTTGTCGCCAGCCAGGTTGCTTTGCCATTCATGAAAAATCCTATTGACTCAGCGCTTGCAGCGTCATTACAAAACGAGGTTCCTGTGTCCGAAAAGCTGCCTCTTCGCATCTATGGCAACGATGCTTACCCGACCTACTTCCGTCGCCCACTGCCTTTGGATGCACCCCGGGTGCGTTATCCCGGGTTCAAGCCCGGGTCGGAAGTCCTGCGCAAAGGAACCATTCGGCGAGAGGGTGCGATGCCTTTGCGCTGCGACATTTTGTTTGAGCGCGATGTTGCGGTCACACTGCGCGATGGTACGGTGATTTATACAGACGTTTTCCGCCCTGTCGGTGATGCGGCCAATCCTGCAATTCTCGCCTGGAGTCCGTATGGCAAGGAGATAGGCGGTCAGTGGCTGGACGAAATTCCAGAGCGTTACGGCGTCAAGCTGGGCATGACGTCAGAAATGATGAAGTGGGAAGGGCCTGACCCGGCTTACTGGGTCAGTGCTGGTTATGCCGTAATCAACCCCGACATCCGCGGTGCCTACCGTTCCGGCGGAAATATCGTTGGCTGGGGACGGCAAACCGCCGAGGACGGCTGTGATGTGATTGCCTGGATAGCAGATCAAGGTTGGTCCAACGGTAGAGTGGGTATGGCCGGTAATAGCTGGCTGTGTGTATCACAATGGTTTATCGCAGCTGAAAGACCACCGCACCTGGCCGCCATCGCACCGTGGGAGGGAGCAACCGATATTGCCCGCGATGATTTTCTCCGCGGCGGTATTCCACGTACTGCATTCCCGGAAGCTCTCATCCAAAGCTTTGCCGGTGAACACCTCCTTGAAGATATGCCGCGTATGGCTGCGACTGAGCAGGATATGACGCCTTACTGGGCAGACAAAGTCGCGCGCCTGGAGCGCATTGAAATCCCTGCCTACATTGTTGCCAGCTATGACAACGTCGCACACACACATGGAACATTCGATGCCTGGCGCAGAATTTCATCAAGTAAGAAATGGCTGCGCGTTCATAACAAGCAGGAGTGGCCCGACTTCTACGATCCAGCGAATCAGGCCGAGCTTAAGCGCTTTTTCGACCGGTTCCTGAAAGATGAGAACAACGACTGGGAAGAGACGCCAACAGTCCGTATTTCGGTCCTCGACCCCGGGCACCAGGATGAAGTTAACCGTATTGTCGAGGCATTTCCTCCAGCCGGTTATAAGCACATAAAGCTTCATCTCGTAAATGATTCCTTACTGTCAACTTCGCCCTCCGGGAAATCAGGCGTCGTTTCTTACAAGGTGGAAGGGGGATCAGCCACCTTCTTACTGCCGATCAATTATGAGGCGGAACTTATCGGCTATAGCAAACTCCGTTTGTATGTCGAAGCCGACGGGGCAGATGACATGGACCTGACTGTTAACATAGAGAAGGTGGATTCTGCAGGGCAAGCGATTATTCGCGAGACATACCCCGGAGGCGCCGGACCAACCCGTACAGCCAGCTACCTGAGGGTTTCACGTCGAGCTCTGGACCCTGTCCGTTCCACTGATATTGACCCAGTACTTCTTCTACAGGGTGAACAGCGGCTGTCACCAAAAGAGGTTGTACCTGTTGAGATAGGCATCTGGCCGCTGGCAATGAAGTTCCACCCTGGCGAGCAACTGAAACTCACCATCGAACCCTTCCGTAACGCTCCCGTTAATCTGCCCTTCGGGCTTGCGGCTATCGACCTTCCGAAGAACAGCTTTACGTTCGAACCCGGGGAAAAGCCCGAGATGTTACATTTGGCCGGCGGTGGACCGGCCACAATGCCGGCATGGGCCAAGGCCCAGGAGGTGATGCCGCCGTCCCGCAACAAGGGCGTTCATCGCATTCATTTTGGGGCAGACCATGACAGTTATCTCTTTGTGCCTTTGAAGCGCCTTTAAACCGACCAGAATTAATGGTCACCACGCCTGAAGAGGATAAATTGCATATGACTCAGATTCTTCGTGAACAGTTAACCGGGGCGTGGCGCCTCGTAAGCTACATTGAACAGCCACGGGACGGATCTCCGCAACGCCAACCCATGACCGACCGGCCTCAGGGATTAATCCTTTACACGCCAGATGGCTACATGTCGGCACAACTTTGTTCTCCTGACCGCCCCCGTTTCGCATCCGGAGACTGGTTCATCGCTTCTCCAGAAGAATTCGAGGCGGAAGCAACCACATATATCGCTTACAGCGGGCCATGGGAGCCTGGCAAACAGGACGGAACGATCATTCACGGCATGGATGTGTCGCTTTTCCCAAACTGGTGCGGCCAGCGACAGTTACGCAGGGCACGCATTGAAGGCGACCGTCTCTTTCTGTCTTCAGTCGAGCCAGTTCGCTCTGGCGGTGTCGAAATCGATGCCACGCTGGAATGGCAAAGGGTGACACCTTACAGCAAGGTATAACATTCGGCTCAAATCTCATCCACTGCCTGATCAAACTTTACAAAAAGGCAGTGGTAAGGGTTCTATCTACCGCAAGCAGTCAGTGGATAGACCGCCTTGCTTCAAGGAACATTGAATGTCACTGTCGAGGGCTGTAAGCCAAAGCCGCCTCATTATCATCCTGGCAATGCTTGCGGCATTCGCCCCGCTTGCCACCAGGATCGGGACGCTCTTAGCTCGCGCGTAGGCAGAGCCGTCTTCGGTTACCTGGAGAGTGTCGCCTGAGGGTTTACCGATCCTGTCTCCAGCGCTGGTTAGCGAAGAATGTTTTTGCTGATATACCGCATCATTCTGGAATCGTTTTCCACCGGCTTGGCGACAATGCCTAACGTCCCCGTCAGGCCTGGCATCTCTGCCTGTGTGTAGTTGTTCCTCATAGCAGGTACGGCCTCGTCCGAAATCCTGGCGATGCTTGCTGCCGTTCTGAATATCACCCCAGGGAGAATCACTGCTTGAATCTTCTGGACAGACTGTTATTCTGTCTATCTATAGAATAACAGGGTGAGTGATGTGCATAGTGACTTAGAGGATGTATCACGGTTTTTTCGTGCATTAGCTGATGAAGGTCGTCTTCAGTTGCTGATGTTGCTGGAGAATGGAGAAAAAAGTGTTACTGAACTCACAGAGCTGTCTGGCGAGAAGATGGTAAATGTTTCTGCGCGGCTGAGAGAATTACTCTATCACCGTCTGGTGATGCGCCGGCGTGAGGGCAGAAAGATGATTTACAGTCTCGCAGACAACCATGTCGCCGATATTATTCGCAACGCATGTGAACACATTAACGAAGATCATTAACCGTCCGGGAGTAATTTATGTCTACCTGCAATGAAAAACATCATGCGCATCATGAGCATCAACATGGTGCAGGATGCGGTCACACAGCAATTCAACATGGCGATCACGTAGATTATCTGCATGACGGGCATCTCCACCATCCACATGGTGACCATGTAGATGAGCACGTGTTACCCGTGAATGCCACTAACCCGGATTTATGTACGCCAGACCACCATTGCAGCGGTCATGAGCCAGGCCATGTGCATGGACCGGACTGCGGACATGAAGCTGTGCCTCATGGCGACCATATCGATTATCTGGTCGATGGTCATCTTCACCATCCACACGGGAATCATTGTGACAATCACGGCCCGGTCACTATTGTGAAGTAATAATATTATAGCTCGTATTACACAGCCTGTTATTGATGTGATGACAGGCTGCCTGTATCCCTGGAATAAAAGCAAACCTCAGCGTTCATAATTTCCACCTGGCACAAATCGGACAGGCTGACAGAGAGAGGTTCGCTATGGGCATGAAGCAGACGTGCCTGGTTCGTATCTGGGAAATGAACAACACGAACAATCTATGTTAAATAAGGTGTACAGTTACGTATCCCGTCGGTCTATTTAGGCCCCTCCTGAATTGATCTTATGCTCCCCTTTCCGTAACGCGTAAAAGAGTCAGTTCAGATTCTCAGCCGATTAACCTGGCAGAGCGATTTTTAAACAGATGTTAGCTTAAGGCGTTAATTCTCCCTGCATTCAGCCCCATGGACCTGCCGCCATGCACCTGGGGAGATGCCAGAATGACAAGTGAACGCCCGTGTAAACGTCTGCTGAGATTCAAAGTGATACTTTTCGGAGATAACAGCGATTTTTTCATCAGTAAAGACAAGCAAAAACGCCGCTGACCTCATTTTTCAGTTCTGATGATTACGCCAATACTTTTTCCGGTGTGCTTCCTGAAATATCGGTTCAGATACCATTTTGTGTAGCCTGATTTTCTGGCCACATCATCAACGGTAGTCTGCCTGTCACTGTGACTCTTTATCCAGATAAGCCGCGCGTTGATAAGATATTCGTCAGCCATATCGCCCTCTTGGTACTGAACCAACACTTCGTAAATTCCCTTAAAATGTATAAGTCACAGCCACTACGCCCATCGCCTGGTCACGACGAAACACAGCCGGGCTCTCAGCGGCATGGTCTCCCAGCCAGGTATAACCAGCAGTAATGGCGCTGCCCCAGTGTTCATTAAACTGATGCCCCCAGGTTACGGTTGATGCTATTCCATAAAATCCACCTGACGCCTGATAACGCGCATAGCCACTGCGCTGGCTCTGATACTCACTTACGCCGTACCAGGTGTTCATATAACGGGCATCGCCAAAAAGCGCTGCGGTCTGCAGGGCAACAGTGTCAGTTTTGTCCTGCACCGGCAGGAACGTCAGTGAGGTCTGGTAGTTAACGCCCTGGCTGTCGCTCAGAGGCAGGGTCGCCTTGCCCTCTATGACAAACCAGGGCGTGACGGACCATCCCAGTGCCAGAGCCGTATTGACGGAGGCCTTGATGTTGCCCATCCCTTTCAGCCTGTCAGAGCCATCCCGCCAGTCCGAATCACGGTCCGCCCGGCCCAGCCCCCAGCCAAGCGTGTGTTCCAGATAAATACCGTTATTGCTCTGGAGGTCATAGCCGAGGCCTTTCTGGGAGTCGAAAAAGAAAGCCCCCTTTCGTGCCTGCACGACCGGTACGGGCTGCAGGCGCATTTTGTCAGAGCCACTGTAACGGGGCGCATACTGGCCCCCGATGCCAACAGTTACGCCATCCTGTACGGCGCTGTCATCAGCCTGAACATATGAACTGAAAAGCAGAGGCAGTCCGGCCATATACAGTGAACTCATTTTATTTATCATCTTTGCATCCCTCGGTAGCAGAAAGCATACCTATCACGCAGGCTGTAGTTTCAGGACGTCCAGCATCGCAGCGGATTGTCAATAAACAGCCTGGGTTTTATGAAGAAACGGTTAAGGTGAGCAATGCTATTGAAAAAGATTCTGATGATTGAAGACGACAGAGACGCTGGCGTAGCGCTTGAGGCATATCTCCACAGAGAAAGCTTCATTCTGAACATTGCCGGTGACCGTCAGGGAGGACTCGCCCTGCTTCACGGGCTGGGAAACAGTCTTGGACATTATACTGCCGGGAAGATTGCCTGATTACAGGATCCATACTTTCGGAAAATTTCCGTTGATGAAACAGCTTAAAAGCTTGGCGTACCTGCGTTCCCAGTTAGAAGTTTTTGCCCGTTATTTTTGATTAGCGGCACATTGTCATAATGTACCAACGTCTGCTTCTGGCACAGAGCGGACAGGATGACTGAGCTTGAGGTCCGCTATGAGCGAAAAGTGGACGTCAAAATGATAGCGATAGGGATGTTCTGCCACATTAAACATAGCAACCCGGCGGCGAACCACTATCGATTTATTCCGTTCTTTCCTGGCGCCATTTTAGGAAGCTCTTTAAACATAAAAACACTCAACGGATCTGCTTCATACGGCGGAAATGCATCACATATCTCGTAACCGCATCTGCGATACAGTGCTATCGCTGGTTGCTGGTGAATCCCTGTTTCAAGCCGTAATAAGGGCAAATTTTGTTCCGAAGCAATCATCTCGATTGTACTGACTATCTGCTCTCCCAGCTTTCTGCCCCGGTATTCCGGTCGAATATAAACCCGCTTGATCTCAGCTGAGCCATCTTTCAGAAAGAGTAAAGCACCACAACCTGACGGAATCCCCCCTTCATCACGCACAATGATGCAACGGAGCTGCTCGTCACTTACTGTTGAAAGGTCAAGGCAGTGATTACTTTCTGCAGGATACAATTCGCTCAGAAAGGCATCGAGCTCGCTGACCAGCAAGGCCAGATCAGAATCACTTTTATCTACTTCTGAAATGCTAAACATTCGATACCCTCGATTAATTTTTAGCTAGTGAACCTAACATAATGTTTCATCAGTGACGGCGTCCAATATTTAACATAGAAGTTCGTTTGCAACGTTCGCTTCTGGCACAAGGTGGACAGTCGGCGCTCAAAGTCCGCTATGAGCGAGAAGCGGACTTCAAATGATGGGCACAGGGAAGCTCTGCCACATTAAACATAACAACCCTTGTGGAACCTCGCGTAACACCCTGGCGCCTATACGTAATAGCGGCGCAGAACCATCAGTGATTTTGTATCTTGAAACGCCGCCAGCGCGCGACGAACTGAAAAAGCTGATTGCGGATATGGGGATCAGCGTGCGCGACCTGCTGCGCAAGAATACGGAACCTTATGAGCAGTTGGGGCTGGCAGAGGACCGGTTCAGCGATGATGAACTGCTGAATGCTATGCTGGATCATCCTATCCTCATTAACCGTCCGGTGGTCGTAACGCCTCTTGGTACAAAACTCTGTCGTCCGTCAGAAGCGGTTCTGGACCTCCTGCCGGACCCGCAGCAGGGGGCTTTTACCAAAGAAGAGGGTGAGAAGGTCATTGACGAGCTCAGGAACCGAGTTAATCACTGAACCTGACGCGTCATTTCTGCCCTGCAATGTTTTGTTTGCGCGGTCTGGTGATATTGCTGGCGGCATTCTGGATGAACCAGCAGGGATCAGGCCAGTATCCATCGAATAAGCAATTGCGTTGCAATGACAGTTGCCTCAAGTCTCATCGTGCGTTAATCAAGACGGGTCATAAAAAACGCTCAGCTCATATGTATCACCGTGGTGCGTGCTGCACTGACATCATGCACTCTACTCCCGCCACCGGGCCTGTATAGCGCCTTCCTCCGTTTACTTAACAGTTGGCGCATTAATTGCTTTCTAACTGTTACCGCATCCTGCCGTACAGGAACAGGCACTGTAGCCTGGCAAGCGGCTTGTGGCGAGCAGCCACTCCACTACATTGATTTCAGGCGAAGAAGCCCTACCGGCAATGCTGTCGGCGGGGCTTTTTTTTGGAGTAAATCTATGAATAAGTTAAAAGCATGGTTTCAGGGGCCGCAGGATATTACCGAAGCAGAGGCCGTTGAGGATTACGCGGTAAGCCGTGTACCATCGCACTATCGCTGGCCCATCCCGGCTATTATTCTGGTGTTGCTGGGCAACTCTACCGCGATGTTCTGGTTCAGCCTTGGCGCGGACATGAGCTACCAGGTCGGTTGGCCAATGTTGCTGCTTCCGATTGGTTATATGGTGTTGTTCGCCACCCTGATTGGCTCGTGCATTATGAAGATGGCGAGTAAAGAGGGGCTCTCACTTAATCTGATGACGCGCGGGCTGGGTTTTGGCTATATGGGCTCAGCCTTCACCTCGCTGATTTACGCCGTCAACTTCATCTTCTATTTTCTGTTTGAAGGCACCATTGTTTCTCACGCCATCGCCAACTATGCGGGCGTGCCGGTCAACTCCATTACCGGTATCGCCATCTTTGCGCTGATGGGGCTGGCCGCCATCTGGTTTGTCTGGAAAGGCATGTCATCAATGCAATTTCTGCAAACCTGGGGTGTTCCCATTTTCATTGCGCTGTTTGGCTTTTGTATCTGGCAATTAACACACCACTATCAGGCGGTCAGTTTCAGCGGCTGGCAACCCAAAGGGGAAGTCGACAGTCATGCATTGTGGCTGGTCATGAACATGGCCAACGGGCAAATTGTTTTTCAGGGATTGATGGCCACCGATTATGGTCGTTTTGCCCGTCCGGGGATCACGCATAAAGGCACCGCAACGATCATGCTGGGGATGCTGCTCCCGATTGTCGTGGTCATGCTGTTTGGCGCATTTATGGCTTATACCCTGATGCCACATATTCAGGGCGAAGATGTCTGGTCGCTGGCGCTGGATCCGGGCTTTGTCTTCCCGCTGGTTATTGGTCTGACAGGTGTGTTATTTGCGGTGATTACCCAGATTCGCATTAACGTGCTCAATCTTTACTCTGGTTCGATTGCCCTGTCGAACACCATGGATATGGCCTTTAACTATCGTCCGGGACGTCAGTGGTGGATGTTGCTGGTCTGGTTGCTAGGCGTGGTGTTCTATATCTGCAACATTTTGCAGTACACCGGCACTTTCCTGTCTATTACCGGCATTCTCACCAACACCTGGGTATTTATTATCCTTGCAGATTACTTTATCTGTCGCAAAGTGCTGCACCTTGCGCCTTCCGATTTCGTGGAATTTCGCAAAGAGTATCTGCGTATGTGGAATCCGTCAGGCGTCATTGCGTTGTGCGTCGCGGTGGCGACAGGGGCGGCAGGCGTGCTGGGTCTGTATCCCATGGTGTACGCCTCGTTTATTGCCATGCTGGTTGGTCCTGTGCTGCATGTGGCTATCAGCATGGCGACCCGCGGCAGCTATTACTTCAAAACCTTCCCGGAGGATATGCAAACTCGCTGGAAACCCGCCGATGCTTACCAGGGGCCGAAACCGGTTTTTAATCCGTTACTGAGCAAGGAGGCAGAATAATGGGCATCAATGTTGCCACCATCCAGTTTGAACCCACACAGTTCAGAAAAGAGGAAAACGTTGCTCGCCTACTGGCATTAGCAACCCAGGCCGCGCGTGATGGCGCGCGCTTAATTGTGATGCCGGAAATGGCCACCACCGGCTACTGCTGGCTGGATCGCGCGGAAGTCGCCCCCTATGTAGAAACGGCGGACGGCCCTACCAGCCAGGCATTTGCTGCGATTGCGCGTGAGTTTAACTGCTTTTTGGTCTTTGGCATGCCGGAGCGAGACAGGGTAACTGATCTCTACTTTAACAGCGCTATTCTTGTCGGGCCGCAGGGCGTGATTGGCGTGCACCGTAAAACGCACCCCTATATTTCGGAACCGAAATGGGCGGCTAACGGTGATGGCGGACATCAGGTCTTTCACACTGAGATCGGCAATATCGCGCTATTGATCTGTATGGATATTCACTTTATTGAAACCGCCAGGCTGGCCGCGCTGGCGGGCGCGCAGATTATCTGCCACATCAGTAACTGGCTGGCTGAACGTACGCCCGCGCCTTACTGGCTCACCCGTGCCTGGGAGAACGGCTGTGCGCTGATTGAAAGTAACCGCTGGGGATGGGAGCGAGGCGTACAGTTCAGCGGCGGCAGTTGCATTGTGGATAGTCTGGGGAATGTGCTGGCCAGTTGTGACAGTGGCGATCGGATACTCAGCGTTGAGTTACCCCTTCCTGAGAAAAATCCGCAGCTAAATAAGCGGCGGCCTGAGCTCTATCAGCGTTTGATGACCAACACTTACCACTGGAATCCAATGGACTTTTTTGGCTTATATGGGCGTGATCCCCTGCCCGACGGCAAAGTATCCCGTATCGCGGTGGCGCAGTTTCGCCCGCAAAACGAGGTGAATGCCAATCTGGCACAGATTCGGCACTGGGCCGAACAGGCGAAATCAGATGGCGTGGAACTGCTGGTCCTGCCGGAGCGCGCGCTGACCGGTAGTGACGGTAGCCGCTTTGCACTGACGCGGGAGGATGCGCCTGTACAGGCGCTGATCGCGCTGGCGATAGAACTGAATATCGCGCTGCTCGCAGGGTTCGCCGAGCGGGAAGGCGAGCGGTGCTATAACAGCGCGGTGCTGGTGAGCAGTGAAGGGGTCAACGCGCACTATCGCCAGATTCATTTGAGCGAACAGGATCGGCACTGGGCCTGCGCAGGCAATCAGTGGGTGACATGCGATCTGCCCTGCGGACGCGTTGGTATTTTGCTGGGTGAAGATCTGCTGGTGCCGGAAGCCGCCCGGATTCTGGCGCTGGAAGGCTGCGACATCATTGCCTGCCCGGCGCAGCTTTATTCCCCTGTGCCAATGGCGCACGCGGGCACGGCGATACCGCATGTCTGGCCGATTCCGCGCGGCGCCGATCCTCACCACTGGCTGCTGCCGCGCGTCCGTGCGGGGGAGAATAATGTCTGGCTGGCTTTTGCCAACTGGCCCGCTGCGGAAGGCGAAAGCTTTGGCCTGAGTGGGATATTTGGTCCGGAAACCTTTTCTTTTCCGCGTAAGGAAGCGAAAGCGATCGGTGCGAAAGGGCTGGCGGTGCTGGCTATCTCTACGGGTTCAGCCGGAACCCCTTATCCCGGCCATGTGGTAAGGCGTAAAGACCTGGTGCTGATGCGTCAGCCGCATTACTACACTGCGCTGATTGCTCAGCCACCACGATGAGCCACAGACGCGGCCTGCGGGCCGCGTTGATTCAGGAGCTATGATGACTGCCACTCAACCGCTGCCTAAACGCGTTATTCCGGTCGGTATTCTCTATTCAGTTTCAGGCGATTATGCGGTTATCGGGCGCGAGATGCTCAACGGCATTCTGCTGGCGATTGAGGAGATAAACGCCAATCCTGCCCATCAATTTACCCTTGCGCCCGTGATCCGCGATCCGCAGGGATCGCTGGACCTCTATTACGACTATTGCCACGACTTACTCTATCGCCATGGTGTGCGTCATGTGATTGGCTGCTATACGTCTGCAGCGCGGAAGACCATTCTTCCGTTGATCGAAGGCGCCAACGCGCTACTGTGGCACTCTGCACGCTATGAGGGCTTTGAGAGCAGTAATAGCGTGATTTACCTTGGTGCCTCCCCCAACCAGCACATTCTGCCGATGCTCAGTTGGCTGTTACAGCAGCAGGCGGCGGAGATCTATCACATCGGTTCTAACTATGTCTGGTCATGGGAGATGGATCGCATCACCCGTGAAGCTGTGATCCCTGCGGGCGGCAGCGTGCTGCAGAGTAAATTACTGCCCATGGGTGACGAAAATGTGGAGACGTTAATCGCGGATATTATCGCCTGCCGCCCGACAGTCCTCCTCAATACCATGGTCGGCAAAAGTGCCTACAGTTTTTACCGCGCCTGGCACCAGGCCTGCCAGCAGCAACCGTGGTTAAACGAGGTGCTGAAGCTCAGTCTGACGCTGTGTGAACCGGAAGTTCAGTTAATTGGCGCAGAGGCGTTAGAGGGATACCTGGTTTCTGCAAGCTGGTTTCAGTCGATTGACAGCGCCGCCAACCGGCGCTTTCTGAGCAGCTATCATCAGCGCTTTGGGGAGCATGTTTCGCCGTCAGTGGACAGCGAGAGTGCCTGGCTGGCCGGACATTTGCTGGCGAGAGCCATTGCGCGCCACGGTAACGGGGATGTTGAAGGTGTGCGCAATGCGGTATTGCAGGATGAAATGGATTCGCCAGCCGGGCGGATCCGCCTCGACGCCGACAACAATCACTGCTGGTTGACCCCGCATCTGGCACGATGCCACAACGGCAGGCTGGAGAGTTTCTGGCAGGCAGATGCCGCTGTGAAACCCGATCCCTGGCTGGCCAGGGTGGATCTTGCGAGCCTCATGCCGCGCGGAGGTGGCGCATGAGCCGAAAAAACGTACAGTTACGCGGATTAAAAGTGTGTGTGATCGGCTGTTCCGACCGCGATAACCATCATCTGGCACAGCAGTTCAGCCGCATAGGGATTGAGGGCCTGTTCTGTGCCATGTTTCCGGACGAGCATCAACTTGCCGATCGGCAGTTACTGGTGTTCGACGGCGATAACTCAACCCTGTTTCACCCCACAAACCCGCTCCCCTGGCCCGCGTTACCTAAGATTGCGCTTACCGCCGTTGAAACGCCCTCGCGCTTACAGTGGATTGCCGAACAGAAGATCGACAGCTACATGCGTAAACCGGTGCGCTTTGATGGCGTGATGACCGCGTTTACCCTGGCGCTTAACAATGCCGCGCATATCAACCAGCTCGACGCGCAACTCCGGCGGCAGGAGGAGCGACTTCGGGCACGTAAGTTTCTGTTTTCCGCACAGCTGCGGGTTATGAATGCGCTCAGTCTGGACGAGGACGATGCCTATAGCCTGCTGCGCCGCGCCTCAATGGCACAACACATGACCATTGAAAATCTCAGTTGTGCGTTGCTGAACGATACCGAGGCCTGGCTCAACCGCTTAAAATCACTGCTGGCAGAACTGTAAGTATCGGTGTAATGCAATGAAGGATATCAATGTATATGTAGCTCTCTCACTATTGACCTGCTCCCGATTGATTAACGGTGGGATGTTTGCCATGTCCGCTTCTGGCACAAAGCGGACTGGCGTCAGGCCAATGTCCGCTATGAGCGAGAAGCGGACACAACGTTCAGACAGTATATGGTGTGTCTGTCAGCTTCGAAATGTAGACATACTTTGCGTAATCGGTATGAATTGAGCATGAGATTGCTTAGCTACCGCTAGCAATCCTGCTGCTGACCGTTCAGGAAGAATGTTTCAAGCCTGCGCTTTTGCACACCGTTCTGATGGAAGTTTTGCGGCGAAAGCCACCCCAACAAGGCTTTTTCAATAACCGGCCATTCTGTGTCAATGACTGAGAGCCAGTCGGTGTCTCGATTGCGTTGCTTGCGGGTCATGGCCTGACGAAATCGCCCTTCAAAAGTAAATCCTATTCTTTCAGCGGCGTTTCTTGATGCCCTATTGAGCGAGTCACATCTCCATGCAACTCGCCTGTAACCCAGGTTGAAAGCATTTCTAAGTAGAATAAAGAGAGCATCCGTTCCCATGCTGGTTTTCTGCATTAGCGTCGACCAGGTAACATGCCCTATTTCCAGCACCCCGTTTACTGGATCAATATTGCTGTAGCAGACCACTCCGACCGGACGGTTATTTTTTATGTCTGTCACGACCCATGCAACCAGGCTGAGATCGTTGATTTTACTGGTAATCCAAAGCATCATGTCCTGCAAACCGACGGGCTTTTCTGCGCCGAGCCAGGTCCAGTCCCTGTCATCTCTGGCCAGCGAATATGCCTGAAACAATGCCTCGCAATGACTAATTTCCAGAGGCAAAAGGTTACAGTGCAGGCCGCTTAACTGACTCCGGGGAGGAAAGCAAAGAGGCTGCCAGTCTGGAAGAGGGAAACCTACAGGCTGACTATATTTATTGATATTCAAGTTGTATTACCTGTTATGCCTGGAAGCGAGTCTGGGATGGTTAAATTGATAGTACTGGTTGCAGTAAATGGTAGATGCCATTATGGCTAAAATATCAGCCGTCCTGCTGAGTGATTTTTGCGTACAGCGCGCCTGATAGCAACACCGACATCCGTATTAATTCAAAGCATCCACGTCGGGTTTTGGCACAAAGCGGACTTGGCTGGAGATTCAAGGAGTTTGCGGAAAAAGATGGGGCTGATTCGGATCCTCTGTATTGAGATACGTAACATATAAAGTTTCGGATAAGCGAGACGATAACTGTCTCTGTAACGCGCACTAACTTCTGAGAAAAAGTTGTACTAGTTACTTTATGCTGGCGGCTTTACCAAGCCGCCAGCTATTTTTTATGTGGCTTTTGTACAGCCAGGAGCATCATTACCTCGCTGCCTTCTCGGCACAATGACAAAACCCGGAATTCCCCTCAGGCCCGTCACAGCTCATCGCATCAGTGTGTTCCGGATAAACGGATCTGACTTAACCTCGTGCCCCTTGGTCCTTCCGGCTTTTCCTGAACAGATATACCTCAGGTGACAGAAGATAAGACAAACAGTTTATTACGCGCGGATATGTCTATGCCGCAATGATCGTTTCGAGCGAGGAGCGGACATTACCTTGATATTAATAAAAATTTTGCCCTGATGAACTCTTTAAAAAGCAGGGTCAAAAATGCTGCTGGCGCAAAATCTCATCTGGGAAAGCCGGAGCTTAACATTGTTTACCGAACAGGCCGGACGGCGCGGGTGCAGAACAACGCCCTGAGGGAAGGTGTAACGCCCCGCCCGGCGCTAAACACAATATAAATTTCAGCGTAACAGCCACAATCGTTGTGTGAGGACCGTTGCATGGCGCGTTTCAGCAAATCGCAGGAACTGGCGTAATCAGACCAACCGGGCGACGGCCTGTTCAACGTGGTTGCTGGCGGTATTGAAGCACCGCAGGGGAACCGGAGCGTTTTGTCCTGGTGTCGGCGTGTCCGGCTCCCCCGCATCCACTATAAAAACTATCGGCAACTGACGTTAATTCTGCAATAAATAAAGGAAATAAACATTTCCTTTACCCGGGTTAATCCGGGAAGTCGTTTTAGACCTCAGACGGATGAGTTGCACGGCAAAGCAAAGCACATCTTTTAATATCCGCTAAAGGCACAAACACAAAATACGTCTCAGGATAAAAACATAATGGCTCAGCGGTGTGCATTGCGCGATTAAACCAGCACCTGAGACAGAAGGATACTGCAGGGGGATAGACACAAAACCGTGCAGTTAAATCAGACCAAAGCGATTATAATTTATATGGTTACATAGCATGTTTTAGCTGTGCTTTTCCTCTGATGCGAGACTACACTGAGAGCGTGTACAAAAAGACACCAACGCAACAAGACAGCACTTCTTGTCCGTTACAACGGACTTTTACCCCCAGGAAAAAAGAAGGTTTACATGTTCAGGAGCGAACCAGAAAAAGTGAATATTGTGACTGGCGAAGCAATCATGGCGCTGATTCGTAATGACACTGACGTCAGTAATGAAATGATATCGAAACAACTGAATCAGATGCTGCAAGCTGAGACTGACGAGTCCCGTCGCAGAACAATCAGACAGGCAGTCGAACAGTTTGACCGGCTTTTCGGGAGGGCAGTATATTCCCCGGATGGCTCAGTTATGACAAGGCAACCTTGCGGGCCCTCATCACAAAAAAACGTCGTCACAAAAGAAAGCTCCGGTATTAAAACAATCGGGCTGACATACACAGCACCCTGCCCTAGGTCAGTGTAACCGGTGTTTCAACATCTGCAGTGCCCTCAGGCAGGCAGCTTTTACGTACCAGTCGTCGGTATCACTGCTGAGCTTATTCAGTGCATTTATCAGGTCTTCTTTACTGACTTTGGGCGAGTTAAGTAAAATATGGCGGGTGATACTGCCAATCAACTCAAGCGCGTTTTCGTTGGTGTCCTCAATGGAACCCATGAAATCTCCACAAAACGATGTGTTTACAGTTTACCATTTCAGCGAGACGACTCCTGGGCCATAACGGCAGGCCGTCTCGCTCAACAGTATTTTCATACGGGGCGCTTTCTGAATCAGTCAGCCGTCCCGTTCTCATGCCTGATGAGGCTCTGTTTTGCCGTTTTAATCCGGCTTGCTGTCAGACTGGCTGCAATGATGAATATCAGACACATCAACGCCTGCGACCGCACAGAGACATGATGGTCAATCAGGACGCCCATGATGACCGGTGAGGCACCGCTGGCGATAACCGTACCGGCCTCAACAGCCGAACGCACCTTTGCCAGCAGGGCCGGCCCAAAGAGCTGGACCCACAGCGCGGTGGCCAGCGTGGAGGAAATGGCCGACGAGATACCGGTCATGATGAGGTAGAACGGCGTCACCCACAGGCCGTTGCTGAACCACAGTGCAAACATTCCAGCCCCCTGCGGCATCAGGAACCAGGGCAGCAGCCTGCGTGGCGTCAGTCTGTCAATCAGCGGGCCGAATGACAGCAGCGAGACTGCCTGCGTCAGGGCGTAGGCGATAAACCATGCGGCAACCCATGACAGTGCCCACCCCTTTTCTTCTGCGAGGCGCGCCTGGTGAAAGAAGAAGCCGGTGGTAATAAAGGGTGATGCAAGCACCACCGGCAGGGCCAGCAGCAGGTTACGGTTTTTCCATATGGAGGGGGCTCGGACTTTTCTGTCTCCCCACTTTCTGAACGTACGGAGTGGTTTTTCGGCGCGGCGTGGCAGGCAGGATATCGCCAGCGCAACGCCCACGATGAGTATCACCGCGTTGATGAGCCAGGCCGTGCGCCATCCAGTAAGGTGGCCGACCCGCACGGCCGCCAGAGGAAAAAACGCCTGCGCCAGCGACAGGCCCAGTGCGATGGCGCCCAGCGCTTTGCCCGCGTCCAGTGGAAACTGCCGGGCAGTCGCGGTCAGGGCGGTGTGAACCATCAGCCCCTGCCCACCCAGCCTGAGCAGGTAAAAGCCGGCGCAGAGCATCCATGTAGTCTGAGCACCTGAAACCAGAAAGCAGGCCACCGTCAGCAGAAAGGTGACGGCCAGCGTAAACTTCCGTGTGGTGGTGTAATCAATCAGCCGGCCGGCCCACGTCAGGGTGAGGGCACTCATCACCGTACCGGCTGCATAAAGGCCGCCAAGCGCACCGTCGCTGAGCCCGAAAGCCTGCCGCCAGTCCTGTCCGTAAAGCGACACAAAGTAAGTCTGTCCAAAACTCGACATGGCCATCAGTATGGCGCCAAAGCCGAGATGGCTGCCGTGCTGATGTATAAAGCGAAACAACTGACGCATGATATTCCCTGAGCACGGTTTACGAAGGTACCGTGCTAAGCCGTTGCTACGAAGCCTCTATCCGGGTTCCGTAGCATAATGATTAAAGCGGCCCGCGGTCGCAGGCCAGTGTGGTTTAACGCAGCATCAGTAAGGGCTGACGACTCTCAGCCAGCATGGTAGAAGTGTTGCTTCCGATGAAGAACTGACGAAGCCGCGTGTGTGCCCATGCTCCCATCACGATGAAATCAATTTCATTCTCTTCCGCGTAAAGACCTAAGGCATGCGGGACAGAATCGTCTTTGAGTAACCGGGCTTCTGCAGGGATACCCGCCGTTTCAAGAATCAACCGGGCATCAAGAAGCGAAGCCTCGTCGCCGTTAACCATCACGACATGGCAGGTCAGGTCTCGCAGCAGCGGACTCAGAGTCAGTCTGGTCAGATTTTTGCGACTTGCCTCACTGCCGTCCCAGGCAAAGAGCACCCGCGAGGGCGCAGTAAACGTTTCCGGCACCACCAGAACGGGTTGTTTCTGCAGGCGGATGACGCTTTCCAGGTGACTGCCTACCTGGTGTTCAGATCCACGACGGCCCATCACCATCAGCCTGACATCGTCCAGCTCCGTCAGGATTTCATCCAGAACACCGTGCATCTGCAGCTGGCGCACCGCTGAATGACCTGCAAGCGCCAGCCGCCCGGCGCACCCTGAAAGGATGACATTTCCCTGTGCCCTGAGGAGCCGGTTGCGTTCGCCCTCGACCCGGACCAGTTCTTCGGTCAGCAGCTCTTTGCTGTCAATGCCGATGATGCCGCTCAGGTCAGAGACGGCCGGATGGCCGTCTTTTTCCACAACGTGCAGCAGAGTCAGCGGTGCCGAGAGGCCGGCAGCAGCCCAGGCTGCATAGTCGCAGACCGCCCCGGTTGATGGTGAGCCATCCACGCATCCAATAACGTTATTTTTCATCACTGTTGCTCCTTTCGGTTAGTGTCCGCCCATGAGTTTTTCCACTTCTTCCGGCTTGTCATGCACGCCAAACCGGTCGACGATCGTGCAGGTGGCATCATTCATGCCGCGTATTTCCACCGCAGAGCCTTCGCGCCGGAATTTAATCACGGCTTTATCCAGCGCGCTGACGGAGGTTATGTCCCAGAAGTGAGCGTGGGTGACATCAATAACCACGCGCTCAGTAGCTTCGCGGAAGTCAAAACAGTTCATGAAACGACTCGCTGAGGCGAAAAAGACCTGCCCGGTTACGGTGTAGGTCCGGACACCGTCCTCAAGGACTGATTCGACCGTCATAAATCTCGCCACTTTGGTGGCAAAATTTAATGAGGCAATCAGCACGCCGGTCAGCACGCCAAACGCCAGGTTGTCGGTCGCCACCACCATGACCACCGTTGCCAGCATCACCACGCTGGTCGAAAGCGGATGGCGACGCAGATCCGTAATGGAGCGCCAGGAGAAGGTGCCGATCGATACCATAATCATCACCGCAACCAGGGCCGCCATGGGAATCTGTGATACCCAGCTGCGCAGAAAGATGATCAGACACAGCAGCACCACACCGGCAGTGAGGGTGGAAAGTCGCCCGCGGCCGCCGGATTTTACGTTAATCACGGACTGACCAATCATGGCGCAGCCCGCCATGCCACCGATAAACGCCGTGCAGACGTTAGCGATACCCTGCGCTTTGCACTCACGGTTTTTGTCGCTGGGTGTATCCGTCATATCATCGACGATGGTCGCGGTCATCATTGACTCCAGCAGCCCCACCACGGCGAGGCCGGCAGAGTAAGGCAGGATAATCAGCAGCGTATCCAGGTTCAGCGGAATGTCCGGAATAAGGAACACCGGCAGGCTGTCGGGCAGTTTGCCCATATCACCCACGGTGCGCACGTCCAGATGCAGATACATGGAGATGGCCGTCAGCACCACGATACAGACCAGCGGCGAGGGGAGGGTTTTATTGAGATACGGAAAAAGGTAGATGATGGCGAGGCCTGCGGCGGTTAACGCATAGACATGCCAGGTGACGTTGGTCAGTTCAGGCAACTGCGCCATGAATATCAGGATGGCGAGCGCGTTAACGAAGCCCGTCACAACCGAGCGCGAAACGAAGCGCATGAGAGTGCCCAGCTCCAGGTAACCGGCGATAATTTGCAGCAGGCCGGTAAGCACTGTTGCCGCCAGCAGATACTGCAGGCCGTGGTCTTTGACCAGAGTGATCATCAGCAGCGCCATGGCGCCGGTTGCCGAGGATATCATGGCCGGGCGTCCGCCAAAGATGGCCATCACCACGGGAATGCAGAACGCCGAGTAGAGGCCGACTTGTGGGTCGACTCCGGCAATGATGGAAAAAGCGATCGCTTCGGGAATCAGCGCGAGCGCGACAACAATACCGGCAAGGACGTCACCACGGACGTTACCGAGCCAGTCCTTACGCGTCGAGGACAGCAGCATAATAATTTCTCAGATTTTGAATACAGTCAGCCCGTGAGGGCAAAAATTTCAGGTGCGAAAAAGCACATCCGCAGACGGGATGTTTAAGGATGCGCGACTGAGATTACTCAGTGCGACGGGGAGGGTTACGACTCAGGGTGGCGTAAGACGCATGATTTTTAAAATTCTCCTTTACGGCAACAGGTCACCTTCAGGACTGAAATAAGCCAGCTGGAACGCATGGTGTGTGCCGGCAACGAAACCAGCTCTTATCAGAGCTGGTGCTTAACTATAAACGAATAAGCGATGAGATCAACGTTTCTGCATGAAGGCTGTAATACCCCCGGATATCAGAACCGGCCTGTCCGGACTTATCAGCTGCGAGCGATGGCTGCCACCGTGAAAGGGACATTTTCACGCTTCATCGCCAGGATGCCTTACAGGACGTGCCCACAGGATGAGGATTCTCAGTGGCAGTTTATATCTGATTGACCCTGCCCCAAGATCCTGCTCCGTTCAGAAACAGAATTCCGGCATGATTAATACTTCCCCCTGGCGGAGGTTGAGCCGATGAAAAGTCACGATTCACTGAAGAACAGATTGCCTTTGCCCTCAGGCAGGCTGAACCGGGTACATCAGTACCGGAGGTCTGTCGCAGGCTGGGTATCTCCGATGCCACATTCTGTACATGGCGAAGGAAGTACGGCGGGATTTCTCCATCTGAACTGAAGGACATGCGACAGCCTGAGGAAGAGAATCTCAGGCTGATGAAGCGGGTTGCCGATCTGAGCCCCGACAAGGCCATGATGCAGGATATGCTGCCAAAAAAGAACTGACTGTGGCGCCACTGCGCGAATGGGTCCGGGATCCGCCGTCTCCAGAAAGAGCTGAAGCGGGTTACCGACGAACGGGACATATTAAAAAAAACCGCGGCGTACTCCGCAAAGCTGTCCGACTGAGGTACGCCTTTATCCGTGATAACACACCTGTTGCTGGCCTGTTCGTCTGCTCTGTCGGGTTCTGGATGTGCATCCCAGTGGCTTTTACGCCTGGCTTCAGCAGCCGCATTCACAACGCCATCAGGCAGACCTGAGACTGACAGGACAGATTAAACAGTTCTGGCTGGAATCGGGATGTGTCTGAGGTTATCGCAAAATCCATCTGGATCTGCGGGACAGCGGGCAACAGTGCGGAGTCAACAGAGTCTGGCGACTGATGAAACGTGCCGGAATAAAGGCTCAGCTCGGCTACCGGATCCCGCGGGCACATAAAGGCGAGGCCAGTATCGTGTCGTCCAACAGGCTCCGGCGACAGTTCAATCCGGATGCTCCGGATGAGCGTTGGGTAACGGACATAACTTACATCAGGACCCACGAAGGCTGGCTTTATCCTGCTGTGGTAGTTGATCTGTTCTCACGCAAAATTATTTGCTGGTCAATGCAATCCCGGATGACAAAGGACATTGTCCTGAACGCATTGCTGATGGCTGTATGGCGGCGTAATCCTCAAAAAAAGGTGCTGGTTCACTCGGATCAGGGCAGCCAGTACACAAGCCATGGGCGGCAGTCGTTCCTGAAATCACACGGCCTGGAAGGCATCATGAGCCGTCGCGGTAACTGCCACGATAATGCGGTTGCAGAAAGCTTTTTCCAGTTGCTGAAACGCGAATGGATAAAGAAAAAAATCTACGGAACGCGGGAAGAAGCCCGCAGTGATATTTTTGATTACATCGAAATGTTTTATAACAGTAAACGTCGGCATGGTTCGGGCGAACAGATGTCACCGACAGAATATTAAAAATATTATTATCAACGACTTAGAAGTCATCTAGATTATCCGTGGCGATTCAAGTGACAATTCAGACACCGGCAACCTGGCGCTGTGTAAAGGGACAGACAGTAGAAAGTGGCTGTATGTCACCGCGGCTAATCTGGTGATGCACCAGCCGGTTAAAGTCAGCGAAGCCGGCAAAGGGCTGTCCGGGGGGCAGAACCACGCAGATAAGGGCTGTCCGGCACGTATACCATACGGGTATACGTGCCTCTGGCGAATATAAATACGCCAGTCTATGCGTTCGTAAATTCCGCGTCAGATCTTCCCGTCAGGCGACTGCGGATATCGCGCCTGAATACTTCAATTGTCCACATCCAGAGAATGTGCCCGAGCGTCTCGGAGAAAATCTCGGCAGGCGGCAGTTTCCACACCGGCGGAGCCCAGCCCGCCAGCGGAAGTAAAACACCATGAAAACCTGCCGTAACTACAAGGGCAAATGCCACTCCCTGCCAAAGTTTTATGCCTGGTAAATATTCAGCAACAAGGCAGTAAAACAATGCAAAAATCAAAGAAAACAGATGATGTACACCTGCAACACCCCAATTAATTACATGACCGGAATATTCATAAGTCAGACGGCTGACAGTGATCCCCATACCTGCAATATTTCTGCCGGTGGAATGGCACGATCAGGCGTGCGAGGGGGTAACGGTATCTCTGTACCCCACTTAACGAAGCTTGCAATATTTCCACCCAACAACCCAGCCCAGAGCGCAACGCCGGGCCGGCGGTTTACTGCTTTTGTGGTTTTTAAAAGATACATAATTTCCCTTGTCATTACTTCGTATCAAATTGGCTCTGTGTCATCAGCCAGAAAAAGCTTGATCTGGTTTAAAGTGGGAATCGCCTTTCTTGCCATTCAGCTTAAGCTGAAGCAGTATTTGCTTTTCGATGGCACAACATTTCTGGATTCATTTCACACGCAGTGTTCAGATTAAGCGTGGCGCTGTTGAGATAACTCATCGCCTGCATGTCATGAGCATGTTCTTACAGAAGGGTGAACTACATGAGAGCTCTGGCAGCCATCGGCCTGAACGCCTGGCTTAACTGTAATGTGCTCAGTGTATGCCCTGAATATAATAAGCACTTGGCTCGCAAAGTAACCCGTGCAGGCCCTCAGTAAGTTTACATGTCTGACTTATCGCTTAATGCAACGGACCTTCGTCACCAATATTTCCCGGCCCGCCACTTTGTTTAATTTATATTTACTTTTACGATGGTCTCTTTCCAGGAGCTCTTGTCAAAAGCCTGTCCGTGTATCAGATTCAGTTCACCTTTACCGGGTTTCTGTGCGATAAAAGTGAACGTCTCTTTACCTGAACATCCCACAGCCCCTTTTTTACAGTCTGCAGACTGCTCATAACTACTGGACACAAGCATCAGTTGTTCCGGTAGCCTCTTAATCATCCAGCTGTAACCGGTAGTGGGATTACTTTCAACAGAGAAACTGACTTCTTTACCCTGTTTTCCCTCAATCTCTGTGACTTTTTCTGATGCTACAGACGAAACAGCCATAACCATCATCATGCTCGCCATAACCATTTTTGCTGTTGACATAGATCTTCCCTCTTTATTTAATTATAAAACTTTAACCGGTGGAACTGACTTGCCTCTGCCCTCTTTCCAGAGCCTGTAACGATTCCTTTAACATTAAACCTTGAGGCAGCCCGTGAGGTATAATGGGCGCTCAACCAGTGTAGTGACATTCGGGACCGCTCCTGCGAAATTTTCAAATTCAGCGTATACTGAGCAGAGCATCAAACAGGCTGCTGGCGGTTTTCAGGACCTGCGCGTTTGCCATGTAATACTGCTGGTATCGTGTCAGGTTTGCGTACTCCTCGTCGAGGTTCACACCGGACACAGACTGCTGACGTTTTATAAGCTGAGTCATTACGTTTTTTTCAGTCTTGGCAGATGTTTCAAGTGATTTGGTTTTATTACCTGTTTCACTCAACATACCAGCATAAGCCTGAGAAAGAGTAGAATTTCCGTTAACTAAGCGGGCATCCTGAATTGCCAGTAATTTTTGGGCATTCCGGTTGTCGCTTTCCCCCACTTTTGCTCCCGCCGCTGCTATCTGCGATTCATTTGTGATCGCCACCGACATCCTGCTCACTACATTCTGTAATGGTTTAACAAGAAAGCTGTCTCTGGCATCAGGATTGCCACTAACGGTCAGGGTCAACCCGTCCAGATTGAATGTAGTCTTGCCGTCTGACGTAACGGGGGCCAGGTTTATCTTCGCATTATCCGAGGCACGAATTGCGGTCCATTTATTGCCATCATAGCTGACCGTGTAATTCGAAGCTTTCAGTGCGCCAGAGTTGTTCCAGGTGGCTGTCAGTGTCGCTGAAGAAGTATTTTTGCTGTTGCCCTGAGTGGTCGGGTTACCGATTGTGAAGAAATCACTGCCGGGGTTCCCCTTACTGTCAAAGCCCTGTTTATGGATGGTGTTAAAACGGGAGGTAAAGACCGCAGCCAGCTGACCCAATTGGTTTTGCGCGAGATCAAGATCCTGATTCCGGAAATTCAGAAGCCCTCCTAAGGAGCCCATACCCAACTGAGACTCAGGAATCAGAACCTTTCCGGCCTGTTTATCGACATAACCCACTGAGATACGGCTGGGATCGCTTTCTGATGGCATAGCCACCAGGGAATTATCACTGTTACCGTTAATCAGGGAAAGGCCGCTGACCGTAGACACATTATACTTTCCATCCTGTTGAGAAACTTTTACACCAATAAGGTTGTTGAGCGTATTCACTAACTGGTCACGTTGATCGAGCAGATTGTTGGGTTTTGCCCCGCCTGACGTCGAGAGTTTCGAAATCTGAACATTAAGGTTTGCAACCTGGCTGGTGAGGGTGTTTATCTGATTAACTTGAGCGGTAATATCAGCATTAACGTTGTCCTGTAATCCGGAAAGGTACTGCCCTGTGACCCGAAACTGGTTCACCAGACTGTGGGCATTACTCAGCAGGGACTGACGCGCAGCCGGATCACCAGCATTGCTGACAACGTTCTGCACATTTGCGAAAAAAATCTGTAAAGAAGAGGAGAGATTTCCAGCTGTACGGGACAGTAAATCGTCTATGCGGGAAATCTGAGAGTGCTGAGTGTTAGCAGCATTGTATGCGGCTGATGTATCCCGGAGCTGTGAAATGATGAAGGCATCATATTCCCTCTGTACTCCTGAGATGGTGACACCGTTACCGTAATTAGCATTACCGTTGAGGGTTGTATTCGCTTCAGCTAACAGAAGTGTTCGCCTGGAGTATCCCGACACAGTATAATTACTTATATTGTTACTGGTATTATTCAGCGCAGCCTGTGCGGCCAGAAGACCGCTCATGGCCGAATTTATTATTTTTGTCATTTTCCTGCCCGCCCCGTCAGTATTATGATGTTTCCAACATACAGCACCTGATAAAACCCGGCAGTCCTTTACCTGCCGGCAGCCATAATCAGCAAATTTTCCGGATGTCATTCAGGTTGACGTATCCCTGCGTCCCCAAATCCAGCATCACTGTGTTGTTAACCGTGCTAACTCCGTTAACCCAGGCATAGTTAAGTGGTCTGGCTGCAACAGCAGTGGTTCCTTTGGCAGCAGAGACGGAAAAAGAATATTTACCGTCGGGAGCAGGTTTGCCATCCTGCATAGTCCCATCCCAGGTGAATGTATGAATGCCTTCTTTCAGGGGGCCGGCATCAATGGTACGGACAATCTGTCCACGTGAATCTTTGATGGTAAACAGGGTTGAGTTCGATGCACCTGACAGATCAACACCGAACGGAGTGGTCACTTTCTTACCCACCAGGATTTGAGAGCCATTAACCATAACGCCATGACCTACCAGCATCGAACTCTGGAGTGACTGAGAACTGCTTATCTGGCGTGAAATCGAACCCAGGGTGGAGTTGAGTTTCTCGATTCCGCTCAGCGTGCTGATCTGCGCCAGTTGAGTCGTGAGCTGGCTGTTCTGCATGGGATTGGTGGGATCCTGATTCTTGAGTTGCGTAACCAGCATGGTCAGGAAATTGTTCTGCAGCGACTGCGCATCATTCCCTTTGTCTGAGTTTCCCTTAGTGGTGAGTACAGAGGGTTTCAGATTTTCATTAATTCCTACAGCAATACTCATCATTATTCTCCATTAAGGGGGCTGACCTGAGACGGTATATAGCCCGAATCATTGACCGATAAAAACAACCCAACGCACACGCTTTTATGAATACTTACATTTGGATAGAGAAACTGAACAACTTTGTTTCTCACAATTTTGCAAACTGGCTGGAGAGATAAATCGAGGTATTATTCATGGCAGATACAAGGCTGCTCAGTTTGGTAAACTGCGCTTTGTAGCGTGCCAGGTTAGAAGCAATACTCAAATTGACTGCACTGGCCTGCTTATCGAGCTGGCGTAGAGACGAATTTATACCGTCCTGAGCTGTATTCAGTGGTCCTTTGGTATCAAGGACTTTGGTGAGGAAATCATTCATCTGCGTTGCGAAGCCGGTTTTTTTGCCGTCCCCTGACAGCAGTTTAGTGACACTCTCCGGTTTATCATTTAACGCCTGCTCAAGTTTTTTACTGTCAACAGTGAGTTTACCGTTTACGTCCTGCGTGATCCCGATTTGAGATAGCAGAGACAATCCCCCACCGGTCTGAGGAACAGACAAAAGGCTTCGGATGCGCGTATGGATATTACGTAATGCGTTGTCGCCTGCCAGTGCGCCGTTATCGCTGTTTTGTTGTGAGCTCCCCGCTTTGGCCACGGTAAATTTTGTCTGCGAAGCGACAGTAGTCTGAAAGGAGTTATAGGCGTCCACAAAGTCCTGAACAGCTTTCACCATCTGACTGTTATCCTTCTCAATTTTCAGAAGTTCAGGTTTTGAAGTGACGGAATTAAGCTTAAGGACTACGCCTTCAGGTGCATCAGTGATGGTGTTACTACTGCGGGTAATTTTGACACCATTCACGCTGATAACTGCGTCCGTTGGAGCAACTTTCTGACTCATTGCATTGGAAGAGTTTGAGGCATTACCGTCGTAGCCAAGATAGCCTTCAAGTTTTTTGTCATTACTGGAAACAGTCATTGCGCTGCCTGTTCCCGTATCACGTGAGGTCAGAGAAAGATAATATGTGCCGTTATCGGCTTTAATAAGGCTCGCGCTTACCCCCCCCTGAGCCTTATTGATAGCATCTCTGATATCTGAAAGGCTTGTCTGGTTTTTATTTAGCGTAACTTCCAGCTTTTTGTCGGTACCCTTCTGGGTAATGGTAATTGTTCTGCTTTGCTGAGAACTGTCGCCCAACTGTGCTGTTTTGCTGTCAGCCGCTTTCGAAATTAACATCTGTGACTTTGCAAGCTGAGAGACGTCAATTTCATAGCTACCGGAACTGGTATTGTTGGATAGTGTTGGAGTAAAAGCAGTGTTTGAGGTGGTTACTTTTCCGGAAGCAAGTGACGACGAATTTTCCAGCGCTTTCGTTGCTGTCTGTAACTTCTGCAATGAGGTCTGAAGTATTGCCCATGAAGTCAGTTTAGCTTTATACGACACCTGATTTTTTACTATAGGGCTCAGGCGTTGCTGCTCAGCTTTTTCAAGCTTTTCGTAAAGGCCATTTAAATCAAGATTGGTTCCGGCACCGAGCGAACTTATACTGGGCATGCAAACCTCATTAGTTTAGCACCGGAGATGGCGCTTTTAATTAAAAGTAAGTAAGTGGATTTTTTAAATGATAATTAAATAGCTTCTGAATCATCTTCTGACTTTTATACTTACTGAATTTGTGGAAATACAAATCATCCATGACATCGACGAGACCTGGTCTTCTGGCATGAGATTTACATATTCAGGAATCACGTTCTCATTGGGGTTGTCGCAATCCTGATTTTTACCTCCCTCACTACAAAAGCTAAATTTAATTACATCAGCCTCGATATGATTCGAAACCTCACCACAAGGATTTTCACATAAATTTATTTCACCATAAGGACTATTGATGTAGGCGCATGGGTTTGACGCAGATTCAATTAAGTCAGGAGAAAAATCATCTGTTTTAGGAGAACTGAAAAGGAAAAGTCTTCCCTCTTTCTTTACTGAATGATCAGTTTTTAGTTTATCCTGAAGAGATGATATCAGCGCCATAAAAGCGGATGCATCTTCATCATCATTTGATGTCGAGTCGGAAGATTGATTAGTCGCTCTCCTCAAATCAAAAGGAACAATCATCAAACATCTCCTCGTAGTTAGGGTCATGACTTTCAGTTTTTTTGAATGAAAATGATGATAGCACATTTTGTTAAAACGCTTACATATTAACACCCGGAATCCAAAACAGATCATTATTTTTAAAAAATAACAATAATTGGAATTATTATCTAAAAATTTAAAATAAGTAATAATTTTTACCTATCCCAATATCTTAACATCAGTCTAAATTAGGCTCATGTGCTGATGTATCTTATTTTTTAAAGATTTGATTTCTGATACAAAGTTTTTTTGACTAACTTAAGTCAAATTATGAAATTCGCAGGTCCATGATTAAAATTATTAAGAACATTAATTCAAAATCAGTAAAAAAAGACAGAGCTATTCGATTGCAATAAATCAAATATCATAAAATCCGTAAATGCATGAAGAGAAAAAATCAAACTCACCATTAAAATTTAAAAGTGTGAGTGCCAGGCTTTTTATAAAAAATTCACCTCATGTCTTAATGACATTTACCGATAAAGGAAAGTGACTATAAATATAGGGGGTATAATGATAATATCTACACGACTTTCAGTTTGCTTTTATTTTTTAATGTTCCTTTTTTTAATAACTTCTGGGGGTGATTAAATTACCTGTTTGAAGCCCGTAATAGTATCAATGAACTCGTCGACATTAACCTGAAAAAACCAAGCTGGCCAATGATGCAGGGACTGCCTTGAGAATTATGCTGGTTGAAATCTGTGGCAACACCGATCTGTCATCACGGGCCGAAGAACAGACCGCCACGGTGATAAACAACACGGTCGAAGCGCAGCAGACTGCAGATTCCGCTCACGAGGTGGTACAGCTTGCCCGCGATGGAAGCTCTGTGTCAGCAACTATTCAGGAAATCTTTGAGAACGCAGAGAAGGTCCATGACATCACATCCGTGATTGAAAGTATTACATTTCAGACCAACATTCTGGCACTAAACGCTGCTGTGGAAGCGGCATGGGGGCAGGTAAAGAGGGGCACGGTTTTGCAGTGGTAGCCGCCGAAGTTCGCGCACTGGCCCATCACAGCGTGAATGCCGCAAAGGACATCAAGATTCTGGCTGAACAGACTTTGGAGCAGATTCAAAGCGGTATCAACGTGGCCTCAACTACAGTACAGAATATCCCGAAGGTTGTTGGCATGGTAGGCGAACTGGCTGAGGCGATGAGAACTTTCTCGCTGGCTTCTTCAGAACAGATGCAGGGGATATGACAAGTCGGCGTAGCCGTGAGCCAGATGGACGGCGTGATAGAGAATAAAGTGATGATGGTCGAAGAGTCCTTTTCAGCCTCGCACTCTTTCTCTGAGCAGGTACACGTCCTTAGCGGCATGGTGGAAGGTTTCGTGTTTGAGCAGAAGAGACAAAATATGTCACATAATGAACACTCAGTTGTTAAGTAAGCCTTAAAGGCTGTTAAGTAAGCCTTAAAGGCTGTTAAGTAAGCCTTAAAGGCTGTTAAGGAAGATATGGATTTCATCATGGCCAGTTTGTGCAAGGGTGATTATGCAAGCACTGATACTATCGCAAATAACTGGCTAAATTTCATCCAGTCGTATGAAGAAGTTCAGGTGCTTCTGATAAAACCTGAAGTGATTGAGCTTATTACAAGAACTGATCACCTGCTTGATTCTGATCTCATGACCACGGGAAGAAAAATAGCCATAATAAATAATTTCATGCGCTGTGTAACAAAACAGACCTCCCTTAGAACAAAACCCTAATGAAGTAAAAAAAGTCGCTCGAGAAAGACTGCAATTTACTTAAGCATCATTGCTGTGTTAAGCAGGCAGTCTTTATTTCAAGCCCGCCCATCTTTACAGAATCAGTGAGTAGCGCCTTAAATAAGCGCTACCTATTGAGGATGCTTTTTATGTCTCAAATTCAGGGACATGAGTTCCGTTGTTAAATGACCAGAGCATATGATGAAAATGAAGAAACTCTACGAACTTCGCGGTTTCTACATGAAAATGGAAATGTACAGGCGTTGAGATTTTAGAATGAGATGCTCGGCAGGAAGTAACGCCAATTAAAGCTGATGTTTTGCGTAAATAAAAACTGTTCAAGAAGCATTAAGGTGGGGGCTGCATTATACAGCCCCCGACGCTTATTAGCGGAGCAATGACAGCATGGTCTGTGGAACCTGATTAGCCTGCGCCAGTACAGAAGAGCCTGCCTGCTGAAGAATCTGTGCTCGGGACATGTTCGACACCTCGGTCGCGTAGTCCGCATCCTGAATACGGCTGCGGGCAGCGGTCAGGTTAGTTACAGTGTTGTTCAGGTTGCTGATGGTGGACTCAAAACGGTTCTGAGACGCACCCAGCAGGCTGCGCTGGTTGTCGACCGCTTTGATAGCTTTATCAATGTCGGCCAGAGGCGTGGTGCCGGATGCTGTACCGCCTGAACCGCCTGTGACTGCGCCTTTCAGCACGTCGAAGCCGATGGCTGAAGTGCTGCGCGCATTGCCGTTAACCGTCTGACCGGTTGTAGAACTGGTGTTTTGTGTGGTGCCTGTTGAGGCATTGCCCGCTGCAGCCAGGTCGAAACCGTCACTTGAGCTCAGAGTGATGCCGATTGTCTGGCCATCTTTGGCGCCTACCTGGAAATTGTAGGTGGTGCTGCCGGATCCGGTGTTCAGGACTTTGATGCCGTTGAAGTCAGTCTGCTTGGTGACGCGGTCGATTTCCTGCATGCGCTGGTTCACTTCGGCCTGGATCGAGTCGATATCAGACGCTGAGTTAGAGCTGTTCTGCGCCTGAACGGTCAGGTCACGTACGCGCTGCAGGTTGTTGTTGACTTCGGTCAGCGCGCCTTCAGCGGTCTGCGACAGAGAGATACCGTCGTTGGCGTTACGGGCGGCAACGGTCATACCGTTGATGTTAGAAGTGAAGCGGTTGGCGATGGCTTCGCCGGCTGCATCGTCTTTGGCGCTGTTGATGCGCAGGCCAGAAGACAGGCGCTCAATCGCAGTACCCAGTGAAGACTGTGACTTTGTCAGATTATTCTGCGTAACCAGAGACAGTGTATTTGTGTTGATAACGGCCATGTTAATTCCTTGAGTTAAAACGTGTTAATCACGCGTTAATGTTATCGACATGGTAGTTACGTCCTTTAGTAATAGCGTTCATTAATCATCACAACAGATATGGATCTGCCAGTTAACTGGACTCACAGCAAGTTAATTCTATCTGAATAGTCCAATTTGCAAATTTTAAGATGATAATGTTGGCCTCTTCTACGTTGTTTTGAAAGAAAGTTTCAGATTGATTTAAGAAAGACGAAGGTAAGGGTATTTGTTAACTTTCTATAAACGAGGTCATTTTTACCTAAATGTCTTAAGCCAAAAAATTAAACCAAGAAAATATTTTTATTAACGGGCATGGAAAATCCTTCGAAAAAATAGAAACTTGGTGCGTTAGTAGAGTTGCATTAGTAATGGTTAGCGTTGCATCGACCCATTGAACTCACAGCACAAAGCGTACAGGCGAGTAAGAAAATGCGCGTATTTTCTGACTATCAAATCATCTTTAAGGTTCGCGCATTAGGAGACAATTTAGAACCATAGCCGTAAAAGATTCTCTGTTTACAGTACGTTGCCCATACTCTTTCCAGCCCAAACCTCAGCATTTACACTGCCTGCATGAGCATGTTAAATCTCTGATTTTAAGGAAATTAAAAACAGATTCATCGGAAGGCAAAACTCACTTGAAAGCCTCTGCATGGTTATATTTATTTTCAGCAAGTTAACCATTAATCCCTCTGAAGCATTCCTGTAATTTACCGGGTCAGTAACATGCCATTTTGATTACCGGTAAAACTTAAATAAAATTCACTTATTTTTACAGAGAGTTTAGCCGATAAATATATGTGGAGCTTGATTTAAAAATCAATTAAGAAGAATACTCAGCATGAATGTGGTTTCAAATGTCCGAGCCGTAATGAGACATCTGTTTTGTTGCACAGCATTTTTTGAGTTTTGCGTGTGCGGTAATACCCGAAAACTAATTTACAGGGAATATCTATGTTGAATCGTATAAAGATTGTCAATGCCATGCTTTTTATACTGTGCCTGCTTGGTGCCGTGCAGATTTTCTCAGGGGCCTGGTCACTTCGCGGCCTCAATATTGACAGAGATAACTTTCATAACTTTCAGTACGCCAATGAGCGACGCACGAATTTTACTGAAGCATGGATAGGTCTTCTTCAGATACGCATTAATTTTAACCGTATTCTGGTACGTGCCAGACAAAACGTGAAAATGTCAGACCAGGATGAAGCTTTCGTAAAGGCATTGTTTAAAGACAGTGACAACCTGATGGCGCAGTCACAGCGAGCATTCGACAGGTTTAACTCGTTGCCTGCTACAGCTGGTGTCGATGTGAATAGTATCAGGACGCTGAATGAGAATTATACGACCTTTGCAGAATTACTGAAAAAGGGCCTTCTACTGGTAAATCAAGAAAAGTATGAAGCGTTGTCTCAACTAAAAATCCAGGATGCCCAGGTCAGTACGCAAAAAAGCTATGAATTGTGGCGCACTTTGTTGGCTGAAGCCACAGAACAAGGGGTCCACGAAAACGCCAAAAATCACAAATTCATGCTGTGGACACTCAGCACAGCGACGCTGTTTATCATCGCGTTAATTATTTTCAGCTGGAAAGCGCTACGACAGATGCTAATCAGGCCACTCAATGTCAGCCTGCATCAGCTGCATAAAATAGCAACGGGTGATCTGTCGCATGAAATAAAGCCGGAAGGCCGGAATGAGATGTCGCAGCTGTCGTCCAGTATACTGGAAATGCAGCGCGCTTTAATACGAACTGTCAATGCAGTAAGACTGGGGGCTGAAGCCATTCATAGTGGTGCAACCGAAATTTCTGCGGGCAGCGATGATCTTTCATCCCGCACTGAACAGCAGGCTGCATCACTGGAAGAGACTGCAGCCAGTATGGAGCAACTGACGGCAACTGTCCGTCTTAATGCAGACAATGCGAGGCAAGTATCCCAACTGGCTCGAGACGCGTCATCCAGTGCCTCAAAAGGCGGAGACGTGGTCAATGATGTGATCAACACAATGAGTGAAATTACCAGTAGCTCGCACGAGATTGCCGATATCGTAAACGTTATAGACGGAATTGCTTTCCAGACAAACATTCTCGCTCTCAATGCCGCTGTTGAAGCTGCACGTGCCGGGGAACAGGGGCGTGGATTTGCGGTTGTTGCCGGAGAGGTAAGAAGTCTGGCACAAAGAAGTGCTATGGCGGCAAAAGAGATTAAAGGACTTATTGAAAAATCAACAAATCGCATACAAAACGGCTCTGTTCAGGTTGAACATGCCGGTAAAACAATGGCAGAAATTGTCGACTCGATAACAAGCTTAACGACGATCATGGACGAAATAGCCACCGCGTCTGAAGAGCAGAGCCGTGGCATAGAGCAGGTCGGGACGGCCGTTAGCGAAATGGATACAGTGACTCAGCAAAATGCCTCTCTGGTCGAAGAGTCTGCCGCAGCGGGTGCTAGTCTCAAAGATCAGGCCGAAAGGCTTATTCAGGCAGTATCCGTATTCAGTCTTGGTAATCAGGCCGCGAAGTCATCTGTTCAGGTTCCTATTACACCCGCGAGGAAGAAACTGGATACTGAAGGAAACGCCCTCATAAAGAATGAGAATGAAGGCTGGTCTAAATTCTGATTGCCGAACCGCGCTGCTTGCTGGCGCGGTTTGCCCTAAACATGCCTCTGAAATTAAAAGCAGCGTCAGTTTATGATGCAAATCATTTATCATGACCAGACATAAAAAAACCGGTGAAAGGTCCGCTATGAACAATAGGCGGACGTCAAAATCATGATGACATGGGTAGTTCTGCCACATTAAACATGACACCTCAGTCACGCCCCCGCACAACGCATATGGTGTATGCTACGTCTGTTAAAAGGGATGAAAAAACATGACTGATACAAACTACACCTACTGGAACCGCATGGTTCCAGAGATCACCGTAACGGATTTTTCCGTCTCTCTGCACTTCTATAGTGACGTGCTTGGCTTTAATGTCATGATAAGGCGCTCAGAGCCCGATTTTGCCTATATCAGCCTCGGTGAGGCACAACTGATGCTTGAGCAGTTTCATCCGGGCGGATGGAACACAGCAGAACTCTCCTGGCCGCTGGGGCGTGGTGTTAATTTTCAGATTGAAGTGGACGACATTAAACGGATATTCGACCGCATAAATGCGCATGGCGTAACGCTGTACCGGGATCTTCGTGATAACCACTACAACATCGGAAAAAAAATAGCGTGCCAGCGAGAGTTTCTTGTGCATGATCCGGATGGCTACCTTCTGCGTTTCAGCCAGTACATTGAGTAGTGCTTCTACCGCGATTTTGCCGTTCGCTCGTATTTAATAAAAGCGGCTGATTCGGCTCACTGTAAAGCAGTCATGAGGAATCAATATGACTCTGCAAAGCCTGATTTTTGATAGGAATGGAAACCCAAAACCCTATCTTATCCCGCTGATTTGGATCAGCAAAATCGCCTTAAGCTCGCTGTTTAAGTGGCTTCTGGAGCGTTTTATTAAGTAGTAAAAAGGGGGCAAATGCCCCCTTTTGTCTGTAAATAAAAGCCTCTCAGTTAATTACCTGACTGCAGTTTGTTTCTGCTCAAGCAGCCTCTTCACTTCGCTCTTCGGGTTTTTTAACATGCTTCTGCAGTCGTCCTGACCATCCCTCCCAGTAATGTACCGGGGTAAGCAGAACCCGTCGCCGTTCGTCACATAAGGCATTCCCGATAACAACTTCACCGGGTATGCCGCAGAATGAAAGCTGGATATAGGCCATGCCAGCCGCCAGTGGATCAATGTCAGTCACCGATACCCACATATGGCGGTGCGGAGAATAACCGGCCTGCCGGAGCACACAGGCAAATGCGAGCGTCATAGCACCGGCACCGCAGGCGGGCTCAGCAAACGTGATAAACGGCTTGTCCCTGAACAGCTCTTCGGGTCTGCCGGGCTGCATCTGCGCCATCATCAGCGCCACGCTCCAGGGCGTAAAATACTGGTCTTTACCTTTGTCACCTAGCTCCAGCAGCATGTAAATGCGCCCGAGAAAGTCACAGGGCTTTTCTTCCAGGCCGTTCACAACGTATGCCAGCAGTCTGGCCATTGATGAAACGTCCTCTTTTTTGTATCTGGCCACGATGGCCATGTATTTCTTTTCACGTTTATCACAGAACTGCAGGCCATTCTGAAGTGCAATAACGCTGCAGCTGATGAAGTCGGTAAACACCTGAAGACGCCGGGTGCCCCGGGCGATGGAGTTGAACAGGGAGATGAATTCTTTCTCATTGTCGATGCGGACACTCATGCGTGTTTCCTCAGTAAAAAAGGGGGAACACGCCCCGTAAGGGAAACGATGTTCCCCCTCCGGGTGAAAAAGCGGCCACAGCAGATGCCGTGGCCATTGTCTGACAGACCTGAGATGCCGGTCTGTCGGTTGGTAACGTCACGCGCGAACGCCGGCGTAGTGTGCAACGGACGGCGTGGCCGGTGCGCCTGCTTCAGCACTGAACTGATACAGACGGGCCCCTTCACTCACCGGATACTGCACGTCCTCCTCCGGGTAAGGACCGCTGTCGACGTGGTCACCGCGGTCAAAACAGTGGTAACCCGACGTACCAGCATCCGGAGACAGCCAGTAGTGACGAATTTCACAGTCAAACTTCTCCGACATCTGCCCCATGACTTCCGCCGACGGCGGATACCAGGGAGAAGAGAACGTCAGCTTCAGTGAACCAATATCGTCACGACTCCATTCCATCCGGTGCCCCGCCGGAAACTCCGTCCCGTAAAGCTGGGTATAGAGTTCTGACGTGGTGCTGAGGCCACTGAACAGACCGCTGTCCCCGTTTAGTTCGGTGGCCAGACGTGACGGCATCACCATCAGCATGTCGCACGGACAGGTCGTGTCCGGTTTTATACTGAGCCACTCCCAGCGCTCCTGCGGGTCAAACTGACCGCCCGCAGAGGCGACGCCAAACCAGTCGGCGTAGTGAACGGCCATCAGCCGGATGATGGTCTGGCGGGCTGCATGAGGGATACTCTCCCACTTAATGTCGCCGATGCCGGACTGAACCCAGATTTTGTCCATTCGCGAGAGCGTTGTGCCGTCAAGCCAGGCATCCTTCTCAAGCAGCTCCAGAAAATGCTGAAACGCCTGGTTTGGTGACGTGCTGCCGCCGGTGCCTGATGAAACCAGCTCCGGATAAGCACGGTATTCCGTTGCCTTGACGGGTTTGAGCATGCCGGCACAGCCGGCGAGAAACAGCTTTATGGCCTGCCGTATGGCGTGGCGGTAAAGCGGCACTTCGGTTCCGGCAATCCACGACTGCATAGCGTCGATGTCGGCAGACTTACCGGTGATTTCCAGACGGTTTTTGCACCATGAAAACATCGTTGTACTCCTCTTTTACGTTTAAAAAAGAGGGCATCTCCCTGAGGAGAGTGCCCTCAGGGGGATGATGGCGACTGACGTCGCCGGGGTTAATTACGCTGCTTTGTTCCGGGTGTCACCCGGCAGCTTCAGCAGATACTCCGACGCTTCCCGGGCAAGCCGGCAGGCGCGGAAAAACGCTTTTTTGTCGTTACGGAGCAGTTTCAGCCATTCATCAACATAGCTGTCATGCTGAACCCTGCCGGCTATGCCCAGCTGTGCGCAGAGAAACGCAGTGCCGGTATCGGCAATGAGTTCTTCCAGGGCATACACCGGGTTATCAAACCTGCTGAGATGAGACGTTATTCCCTCACGGCTGAGACGACTGGCGTGACCGGTAGCATGAACAAGCTCATGCAGTACGGTGGCCATGTAGTTCGGCGGTGACTGAAAAAATGCTTTGTCAGGCACCACGATGGTGTCAATGCAGCTGAGGTAGTCGGAACGGTTGAGCCCATGATGAGTTCCCATTACTCCGGTAGCACTGAATATTTCACGGACCTGATGCTGGACACTCAACGCATCCGGGGCACTGGGCGGAGCAGACACCGTTTCAGGCAGGCCTTCGCACTGGGCAACGTTGAACAGCTGCAGCGACCGCACTCGGACCTGCGTTTCCCCGTATTCGGGGCCCTGACCATGACTCCCCTGGCGGGGATGTCGTTCAGACGGTTTAAAGATGATGGCCAGCGAGCTGCGCTCGTCTTTTCTCACCAGGCCGCCGGCAGCCTTTGCCTGCTGATACGTGAGCCAGCAACCGGTGTCGTAGCCCGCCTCTTGAGCGGCCAACCACAGCAGCGGCACGTTGACGCCGCTGTAGTTTCTGCCCGTGAGGGCATTAACCGGCAGCCTCAGGCAATTGTCCTTCTGCCCCCGGCGCCATGGCCGGCGCCAGGGCAGCACGCCGCTTTCCAGTGCGATGATGATTTTGTCGGTGACCTGCTGATAAAGGTCAGTCTGTTGTTCCGTTGTGGCCTTGCGGCCGGCAGTTTTTTTCTTCATGAGATGCGCCTCTTAAAAAAACGGCGCATCTGCCCGGTGGCGGACAATACTCCACAGTGAGTGGATAAATCAGTAACGACGGAAAGAGCCGTCAGACTTCAGAGATTCGATGTCGGATTTGACGCGCCGTACGGCACTTTCAAACCGCTTACGGTCTTCAGGTTTAGCCCGTTTAGAATCAACGCGGATAACCCTGTCGAGTACATGAAGCGTCTCCGAACGCCAGCTGAGTCGTTCAGCATTGTTCACGCAGGCGCGAAGATGCTGGCGGGACTGGTCATAAAGCCACTGAATCTGATCGCGGTAATCCGCAACCGGTAAATATTCCTTCAGAGGCGGCTGTGTCTCTTTATAAATGGTCAGCGATTTAGCCAGCTGATTAATGCCGGGTTGCATGTATAAATCGTGATGTTCGTTAAGCACGGCATCGTAAATACTCTGGTCCAGTAAGGTGCTGAAAGAAAACTCCGGCTCGGGTATTAAGGCATCACTTAGTGCTGACCAGTCAGCATCCCAGGAGGGATTGCAGCCGGCAGCCCAGGCTTTCAGCCATTCCTCACAGCCATTGTCATCGGGTACACGGACATAAATCCCCAGATTCTTTTCAAGTATCAGCGGACGCCCTTTGCCCTGATTCTGTGTCAGCAGCGGGCGAAGTTCAGTTGATGTAAAACGGATCATAAGCGCTCCTTAAAAAGGAGGTGACCTCCCCGGGAGGGAAGGTCCCTCCGGGAAGTGTCATTCAGTTAACATCAGTCAAAGCGGTAGCGAAGTTCCGCCATCTGCTGCGCCATCAGCCGACCGGCCCTGAGGGCCTTACGGGCTGTTGCGTACGTACCGGTTCCAGGCAACTGGTCTATATGCCAGTCACGCTGAGTGAAGCCGGTGCGACGGGAGATGACGGGCGTAAACCCGTTCTCTGTCGGCACGACGTCTGCCTTAAAGCTGCAGCGGCCGCTGCGGTTGGTAAACCACTCTGCCTGTTGTTGCTGCAGGTTGCCGGCAAGCCGGTTGAGTGCGCCTGAAAGGCGGGTGATAAGTGAAAGCATTATACTGCTCATGGTTTTCTCCTGATTAAGCGCGGAGAAAACCATCGCCGCTGTTGCGGGGAGGTTGTCCCCGCGCGGGTTAAAGCCTTTGTCAGAAACTGACGCAGGCCGGTGGTTCATCACTAACCAAAATCGTGGTAGTAAGCGTTACCCGAATCCTGCGGGGTAAAGCGCCGGCTGGCAGAAACGTTAACACTCACATTCCCTGCCACAGGGTGACAGCGGTGTCTGAAGTGATGAAGATAACATCCTTCAGCTCCGCTGGATGGTGGCTCCAGTGTTTCAACGTACTCCCAGTCTTCGCCGCCGTGGTGAGTCTGCCCGGGGGCGTTGAGAGAACGGTTAAAAGGGTGCTCCGCAAGCCTGTTCCACATACGGTGCCACTCTTCGCTGTTGTGCTTAACCAGCAGTGATATTTCAGAAGCCTGAATGTTCATCGACAAATCCTCTTCAGATGGAAGGAGGATTTGTCTCCGCAGGGAGAAAATCCCCGCAAGGGTAAAACAGACAGCTGTGATGCTGACAGGTTGCTGGTTGCTTTGAGATATCCCCCCTCAGTCATACCAGCTATCTTCTTCAATCAAAGCCTCTTCGTCCTTCACGGCACTGCCGAAAAAAAACGTCCAGGCGGCTTCATCAATGTCTCTGGCCATCTGGCACAGGCTTTCAAAGAAAGACTGCCAGGATGCCGGCACGAGTTCGCGTACAGACAGTTCAGCCAGGTCCCGGGCAACGTCAGCCATTTCCCAGACATAGTATGGAAAACCGTCTTCATCGGTACTGGTGTTCAGACCAAGGCGACGATGCGCTGCAATAATCAGCAGGTCACCTTCAGCTCTGGCCAGTGCGACTTTGTAAGCGTTACGTTCGCCGGCACTAATTTGAAAATCTTCGGTAAGAGTTAATGCGTTCATAAAGGATTCCTTAAAGAATTGAGGAACCCTGCCCCTGACGGGGACAGAAGTCCCGTTAGGGTAAGAAACGGTTCGGTTAATAAGGCGGTCAGACGATGTCAGAAGCATCAGCGCTCTGATAAAACATTGCGCGCAATTGTTCTGTAGCGTTGTCCAGCTCTTTATCCTCGCGAGACCGGGTAGCGCCCTCATGAAAAGCCGCATTCCAGTGACGACTGTTAACACTTGTCCCGAGGAGAGTAAGTTCGTTCACTGCCTCTTCGATAAAGGCATCTCTGATGTAGCCATGCTCAGCCGCAAAACCAACGGTATAAGCGACGTGTCTCAGAAAAGTCAGGTAGTCCGGAAGGCTGTCAGCAGGAACCTGGGGATCTGCATCGACCATGAGTCTGTAATCCAGACGAACGTGAAGCTGAGTTTTTACGTAATCCACCATGATTTTTGCAGAAGCCGGCGAATCACAGTTCAGTAAGGTGAGAGGGTTGATCATTCTGGTGTAATGCATGGGTACGATTCCTTAATAAAAAGGGAACCGTCCCGGAGGGAAAGTATCCCTCAGGAGTGAAAATCAGGCACGGAATGCCAGATGAGTAAAACAGGTGTATGGGGGGCGATGCGAAGTAGAAAAGGACCTTAACCGCAGGGGTCTCTGTTTTCAAAGGTTAAACAGATTTGTTACCGCCCGAAAGCGTCATCTCTCAGGTAATGATGACATTGGCGTGTGATTACCCGAAGGCGTTCCTCTCAAATCACCGGAACATTGGCAGTTATCGAGATGACAACGGTTAGCAGGGAAAATGTACTCCAGCGCAGTGTCCAAATCAACAACGCCGGAGTGAATTTTATGAAGATAACCAAGACGCTTTCACCGTCTCGCACCGATCCCCAAACCAGGCGTCTGCCATAATGGCATCGGGATCACACTGCTGCAGGTAGGTTCCGTTTTAAGTAACGTGGCTAAAACTGCTGAAAGAGGAATGGTAAACTCACCCGCCGTAATGTTTTCAATGCTGTCGCGGTTACACATCTTTAATGAACCCATAAATATATAGCCTGTTTCTGAAGTGGCAGTCGCGCAACTGAAGTCGATACCGTCATCAAAATAATGGTTAACTGTCGCAAACGTATCCGTTTCATTAACCGGTGAAAGACAACTAAACGTAATCCTGATTTCTGAAGGTGGTATTTTAGATATGCTGATTTCGTGAATATACTCAACAGATAAAATGCTAAAATTTATAACGGGTAAATTATTCACAGTACACCTCATGATTAATCATCAGTCCATCAGGGACTGGCAGTAAACATTTCTGATATAGGTTCCTCGTCCGTCACCATGCCCGAGGTCCATCGAGGTCAGTGCAAGTGATTCGTCTTTCGAAAAACCTCTGGCAAGGTGATATCTGAAAGCATCTTCCGCGTAACTGTAACGTAAGCTGTGTGGTGTCTCTTGCCCCCCGGTCATTTCTGTCCGGAGCGTATTTCTGTAATAGTCCATCGCGGATTTTAAATCGGGTTTATCAATAATCTTACCGTTATTTTTTTCTGCGTGTTTAATGGCACGGTTAACGGCATCCAGGACTTTATCCCTGTCGACGATTGTAGTCAGCCTTGCACGCCCCCCTTTGGTTCCGAAAATAACCTTCAGGGTTTTATCGCCCCGTTGTAATGCCTTCTGCCAGGTCTTTAACGATTTTGCTGACTGAATAGCTTCTTCATTTCTCAGTCCGATATAACGTGACAGACATACCGCCACGGCAACGCCTTCATTTTTTTTCTCAATGTTCTGAAGAATCTCAATATAGCGCTCGTCAGAAACAGATTTTTTTGTGCCCATGCGACTCGTGTCTGAAATACCCAGACTTTTATTATTCAGTCGTTCATGTGAAGGGTCAGCCAGTTTGTGTTTACAGGCATTACGGAGCATTACCCGTATTGCCGACATTTCATTCTGACGGGTACGCCGGGAAACATCATCAGATGCCCGGCTGTTCATATACAACTCAATGTGCCGGACTTTGAGTTGTGATACCGAGTTTATCTGAATATTGAGCGCGGCGAGACGCTCAGCAAACCGGTGCATAATTCTGGAATAGTCATCCTGCTTTTTAAAGCTCCCTCCGCTTTTACGGATTTCAGCGACAAGTTCCTGCTTTAACAGTTTTTCACGTCTGGACATCTGTATCTCCTTAACAGTTTTGCCACGTAAAACAGGATTACAGGCAGATGTCGTTTTCTGCCGTTCCGTGAAAACGGCAGAAAACGACACCCGCATTACCCTGGCGACACGGTTTGGGTTCGCGCATCCTGCGTCGTAATGAGTACCTGAGCACCAGGGAAGTGCAGAGTGTTGAGGTTTTGAGAGGTGTCAAATCAGTGTTCTACACTGACCGCAGCTTTCGCTGTACCTGTTTCCAGGTCGCCCCCGACATCATCCTCCGATGATGCCGCCGATTCGGTATCTCATTACATAACTATTCCTTAATTAACAATGTGATAAAACGGTTTCGTTTTACGTTTTTCACTGGGTTGATAAAATTGTGTCCGTCTTCTCACTTCGTTTCACGTTGTAGTGAAAGGAGAAAAGCTACGGAAAATGCGCGTTCAGGACGTGTTTTCGCGCGCGTCACTTGGTACTCGTTTCACTCGTACACAAGTGACGCCGCGCTCCTCTGCTTTCAATGCAAACGTGGAAGATGCCCAAATGTTCCAAATGGTCATACCCGCGTTGCAAAGTTCGCAGCAGCCCTTCAGCGTCAGTGCGTAAAGAAAAGTGAAAACGATACGGCCGAAACCGTAATCAGAAAATGCCAGAAATGGCTTTGTAAAAGAAAGGACCTTTATCGCATCGCGATCTTCGTTCTCAAAGGTTAAACGAAGTTACCGCCCGAAGGCTCCGTCTCTCAGGTCATGACGGTTTTGGCAGCGCAATCACCCGAAGGCGTCCCTCTCAGATTGCCGGGACATTGGCGTGTTGCTAAAGCAACGGTACAGCAGCAGGAATGTTAGATCGTTATGAGATCCATTTTCAAGTTTTATCAGTGGTCAGAATTTGTGTGCTGCCCGAAGAATCTTTATAACCCGCCTTTTAAGGCTCAGCTAATGCCAGATTAAAGCAAAAATCAATCTGGCATTATGTTTAGAATGATTTATTTGATTGGTAGCTCTTCATAACTGGTTATGACTTTATTGACTATTCCATAGTCGAGTGCTTCATTTGGTGACATCCAGTAATTACGGTCCGTATCTTTTTTAACTTTATCAAGTGGCTGGCCAGTAGCCTCTGAGATAAGTTTGTTTATGCGATCATGCATTCTGATTATCTCTTTAGCTTCAATTTCGATATCAGAAGCAGGGCCTCTTACTCCCCCCATTGGCTGATGGATCATAAAGCGTGTGTTTGGCAATGAATAACGATGTTCTTTTTTGGCAGCTAAGAAAATTGTGATTCCTGCGCTTGCCACCCACCCTGTACCGATTATATGCACATCAGGCTTTATAAATTTTATGAAATCATGAATAGTATCACCCGATTCGACATGACCACCCTGGCTATTAATATACAGTCGGATAGGGTCATGACTGATGCTTTGCAAAAGAACTAACTGAGTGACAACTTTTTCAGCCAGTGTTTGGTTAACTTCCCCTGAGATAATTATTGAGCGCGATGAGAGAAGCTTGTTTTGCAAGAATGCTGAGCCTTGTGATTCTGTTGCTTCATTATCCTTCTCAACTTCTTTATCACTCATTAGCATTTTGATTCCTCCGATTTATCGCATTGATGTTGTAAATCTGTATGACGAACAGAAGCCTTGCAGTTATATCATATGGTTATCACTGTGATGCTAATAAGAAAAATGTATTTCTTTTACTAGTGCTATTTCTATTGGTGGTTTTCCCTGAGCCTGATTAGAAGTATATATTTTAAGCCGCTTTTGATAGTGTGGCTCAAATTACAAGCATTCTTTTACGTGACTTTTACTCCATATCCAGATCTCACACCAGTAACACATTGATTTACATGCTTAGTTGCCGAATCTGGTTTAAGAAGCCGATTGTACAAAAATTTGCCAGGTAAACTTTTTTTTAGTAGTGTTTAAGGAGTGTTAAAGCAGAATTATGAAGGGGAAGAGCATGGCCAGCGACTGGAATGAAGAGCTCGATAAGTACGAGAAAAATCGTAATTTCGGGGATGACTTAAGGGATTCATTGATTACTGCAGGATCAGTTGCTTCAAAAATCATCTCATTTTTCCCAAAAAGTAACTCAGATGTATGCGACAGTATTGATTCTCTTAGGAAAGAGCAAAAAGACAGAGAAGATAGGGTTTGGAAAAGGAATAATTATATCGATCCGTTTGATAATTCTAACAATTAAAGATGCGTTACCCTCCAGGTAACGCATCTTTCTTGAGAAACCCTTATCCTTTTCCTTTTGTCACCACATCCATAGCTGCTTTCTTAGCTAACCCACCTCCCTGCTCACCAGCTGATTGCGCTGGTAAGGCGCTTTTTTCCAACAAAGCGCCAATAGTGCTTCCAATATTAACGCCAATCCACCCAAGCATCCCTACCCAGAACGCCGGAAATACCACGTACATCATTCCCAGCACCATATTCATGATCCAGCCGTCACGCGGTGAGCTGAGGAAGTCTGCAATAGGCTGCCCTGATGCCAGGCCGCCTGCCGCAAGGTTTGAGTAGAGAATGGTGATCAGTCTGTCATCCAGCCAGCCCGCCAGTGCCCACCAGAACGTGATGAACTGTAGGGCAAACAGCGCAAACGAAATCGTTACTACTGTCTTTGGCTCATAAGCACTGAACATCATCAGCACGGGGATGACAATGATGATCATCATCTGAAGCAGCGCCTGTATCATCGGCAGCGCCTGCTTGAGCGCATCAAAGCCCGGCAACGCCTCAACCTGCTTCATGCCCAGCCCGACAGTAGATGCAAACCGCGACAGGCTACCTCCGATACCACTCGTTGTGTCCGCACTGCCGGACATGTAGGTGACGCCGCTGCCTGAAATTTCTGCGTTGCTGGGGCTGACCAGCCAGCGCAGTGCCGGCTCTTCCCACTGTGTGCCAGGGAACTGGCGCTGAAGCTCTTTTCGGGTAGACTCGCTGAAGCTGGCCAGAACACGCTTGCGCAGTCCGTTGCTCCCGTCAGACCACCAGGTTTTGCACGTCGGATACCCTCCCTGGCCGGTATCCGGATAACCGCTGTCACGACTGCTGTTGTATGGCCACTGGCTTCGTGGCGTCATGGCCGTGTAATAGTCGTAATAACCTGAGGTGTTGAGGAAATAGTCGCTGCCAATCCAGCCGACTGAGTTGATGGTGGCGTCGCTCAGCTGGCTGTTGCTGTTCTTTAACTTAAAGTAGGCCCGTGAGTAGCACTGGTTTGCGAAGTCCTGGACCTCCTGCAGCACCACCGGGTCGCGCAGTTTGGTGTTCTGAACGTCAAAGCGCAGCTGCCGCAGCTGCGTGCCGCAGGGTATGGACGCTATCATCGCCTGCGTGGTGCCTTTCGACATCGCATGCAGCAGATACCACCACACCGGCACCTCAGCCGTGCGGCCGTCGAAGTCATTTACCAGCCCTTTATAGCCGGAGTTCTGCGGCGTCGGTACGCTGAAGCCGCACTGTTTTGCCCGCGCGTCGTCAAACTTTATCGTACTGATATCCACCGGCAACAGCGGAATGCAGCAGACCAGCATGACCACAAACGAGACATAGATGGCGTGCTCGATGCGCGGCAGCGCCAGAACGCCTTTGTTGCCCTCATCAGCCCCTTCCTCCCGGACCTTCAGCCACACGCCGAGCACCTTAAAAACCAGCGGCAGCGCGAAGAGGCCAGTGCTGCTGAGGATGCCCCACATCGAGTTATTGAGGACCCAGCCAAACAGGATGAGGAAGTATTCCAGGTAACTGTTTGCCGTCATCTCAGCCTCCCTGAACCGCATTTGACCAGGCCACGTACTCCGTGGCCAGAAGATAAATGATGGCAAGGCGCTCCAGGCGCGGCAGGCCTCCGGCAGCGTCCGGCCAGCGCTTAAGCAGGCGACGACGTAGCTTCATAATCCAGATGCATCCGATGAAAACGTACATGCACAGTCGCCAGGCAAACATGGCCCAGCGGCTGTCGTAAAGCCACTTCTGAAGAAGGTGGCCATCGGGGTCATACGCCATGAACACCGATGCCAGTCCCAAAATCGCGCCCACTGCCAGAAACGTGTAGAGGAATATCAGTAGAATGCGGCCGGTGTAGCCAATGAGGAATCTGAGCTTCATGTCAGTTGCCTCCCGGCTGAGGCTGGCCCATCTGACTGAAGCCCTGGTCCTGATTGCCGGCTTTCTGCTGCAGCTGATTGTCCTGATTACGTTCCCCTTGACGCTCAAGCGTGGTCAGCAGGCTGTTGCTGCTGATGGATTTGCGCAGCTCCATTTCGTTGCGCAGCGCGTTCAGCTCGCGGTCGAGCGCATCCACGCGGCGGTCACCCTCGGCGATGGCCTCAGGCTGTTCGGCCGCGTTCGGCTCAGACTCACCGGTCGTCAGCATGCGTCGCATGGTGAGTGCCGCCTCAACCGTGTCAGCCATGGCCAGTTCACCCGCCAGTCGCTGCACCAGTGCGGCCCTGTCCGGGTCATCGCGCAGCGCCTGAATCACGCCGCGCGTGACGACAAGGCTGCCGGTTTTGAGCGCGGCCAGATTATCAGCCGTGGGCTGCAGCTGACCGTTAACGAGTTTGCTGAGCTGCTCCAGATTGGTTTTGGTGGCGTCCTCCAGAACCGGCGAGAAGCCGGTGCCGGCAACGGTGCTGCCCGGCTGGTTGTCTGCGCCGCCGCTGGAGCATTCGCTGGTTTCACGGCAGGTGCGGATAGAGCGGTCGCCGAGAACTTTCACTACGGCCGCAGCGGCTTCATCGGAGGATTTGTAGCGCTGGCAGACCGTACCGTTACAGCTGGCTGACCCGACGCTGCTGTTGCTGGTCACCGGCAGGCTGTTCATCATGTTATAGCCGGCTTTTGCCAGGTCGCGCGTGGGCTGAATCGCCGGCTGTCCCTTGCCGCCGCGCTTCTGGCCACCGACCCAGGTCACGCCTTCCTCACCGGTAGCCTTCTGCAGCTTCTGGTCGCTCGATACCGCATCACCGCCGCTCGATGCCACGATGTCTTTATACTCTTCAGACACGGCCGCCTGCTGCCACTTGCTGCCCAGGGTGTAGTCGGCCAGCTTTTTCGACATGTTCTGGCAGTTGAGCTGGGCCTTGTCGAAGTTCAGGCCTGCCTGCAGCACGCCGTTGGTCAGCATTTCATACAGACCCGGATTGGCACGCTGAATGGCCATCGCCGGCATGCTCATCACCGCGCCGGTCGCGCCCTGAATGACGTTGCCCATGAGGTCCTTAAATCCGCTGGTGATGCCGTTGAGCTGGTTACCGACCGTGGTTTTCAGGTCAAAGTTGCCGCACATCAAATCACTGCTCCAGCCGCCGTCCAGGCCGAGGCGCGACATGTTGCTGCGCGTTGAGGGCGGGGAAATCACCGAGCCGCCGCCGATGGAGTAGAACAGACCGTCGTTGATGGCGCCGCTGACGCCGGCACCTTGTGAGGAAAGCGTGGTATCGATGGCCAGTGCCGGCATCGCCAGGGAAAGCAATAATGCGCCCGTGGCCACGCACCGTTTTTTAACGCTGAAATTCATCATGCTGTGTGTCCTTATGAAAAGTCGGTGCTGTACAGGAAGGTCTGGCCACGTCGCTTACAGCAGCTGTAGGGCTGCCAGAGCGCCCAGGCGTAATCGCCGTTTTCCGCCGTCTGACCACCCGTATCCGGAAAGACCGCGCAGCTCTGCGACAGCTGGGGCGAAAGCCGCTGCCACTTGTGGTTTTTTGTGCCGGTGTTTTCGGTAACGGGGTCCGGTGGCCAGTACCCCGGAGACCGCTGGCCAGTCAGTGGGTTATAGACGTGCAGCTGTCCCTCACGGGTGATGATGTCGGCCACGCGCTGAACCACAACGGCCGCCGACTTGTAGCTGTCGGTCTGCGTCACGAAGCCGCTGCGGGGATAAACGTTGCCCCACATCTCGCCGGCAAACGTATTTCCGATTTCACGCTTTCCGGGGATGAGCGCTTCCGGATAGAAGGACTCCGGCACGCCCGTTCGCCACGCGAGGGAGTCCATGGCGCTGACGAAATACGGCACGAACGGCGTGACGGCTGTGCGGCAGGAGTAGCCCGGCACCATGCCGCCGATGAGCGACGTCGCCGGGTGGCCATACGCATCGCCATAGTAGAAATGCAGGTTCTGCTTGCGCATGCCCGGAGCCTTCATCTCCTGACGGCCACCGCCAGCTGGCACGCCGGCGAGACCGCCCGACACCAGCCTTTCAGCGCCGCTGGCCGTGGAACTCACGGCAGACATTTCGGTCCACGGATTGTCGCCCGGGTTAAGGTAGGCAGAGACCACGGCTTCCGGGATGTAGTGGGTGACTTTGACCGAGGTTTTCACCGTGCAGCCAAAGGGGGTGCAGAGCAGCCAGTAGCAGATGCCGCTGATGCGCCAGCTGATACAGTCCGGACTCATGGCGCTGGAGACCAGGCTCGCGGTGTTCACACTGGCAAGCGTGCCGGTGCAGGTAAACAGCGTGGCCAGCAGCAGCCGGCGCGGACGGGACAGGCGCATGTTCACGGCTGCTTCTCCCGCCAGGCATCGAGTTTCGCCCGCGCTGCGGCGACGTCGGTTGTGCCGTATACCACCCATTTATCGTCAAACACCACGGCAGGGTACTTTTCAAGCCCGAGTGACCAGGCGTGTGCGACGCCGGCATAGCTCGCCGCTAAGGCCTGCTGATTCTGGCGGAACGCCGGTGAAGCGATGACCGCCTGAGCCTGCTGCTCAGCCTGCGACGGATTACTGGATAGCGGGCCGAAGAGTTCAGCCTGAAGGCGATCGGGTGCGTCCAGTTCGGTGACAGTGATGTCCGGGCTCAGTTCGCCGGTGACAGGATGTGCATGGTCGGTGTAAATCACGGTGCCGGCGTGGGCTCCGGTAGTCAGTAACAGAACGGCAAGGCTGCAGAGGGGGATTTTCATGAAGGCACTCCCTGAGTGAATGATGCCCTCAGGGTGCGGTTTTAGCGCGTAAGGTTCAGCAGTTAACTCTTAAACCGGAAATCATAATTCTGTGGGATGATTGCCAGAGCGGCGTACGATAGTAAATAATTACGCAGAAAAATCATAAAGTATGGAAAATGCATGCCGATAAGAAAATAAGCGAACTGGTAAAAAATGGTTCGTGTTTCCGATAAGTTTATTAGCAAATTCATTTTGGGGCCCCCTGGCCCCTTTTTTATCTGTTATTTCTGACTGTCAGTCTCATTTGAATGCCGCCATTCAAGATAATCCAGCTCCCGGAAAAATCCCGCAGCGGCCGCTTTGCGCTCAATCATCGCACGCGTCTCACCCTCATAAACTTACGGTAGCCAGTCCTCAGGGATGCTGTCTTTTGGTCGGGGCTCAGTCTTCTGAACAGCTGAAGCGCTGTCGTCTGCTGTGTGCAGAGGCCGGTATCCGCCGGGCTGTTCCCATGTTTTTCGCTGCCAGGCATCCAGCTCCTCTTCATCTGTATTTGTGCAGTAGACAAGGTATTCTAAAATTTCCTGCGTGAGGTTTTCAGGGGTTGCGCCGGGAAGGGACTCAAGTAAACGAAGACGGCTGGACGCCATGAACTCCCGCTCTTCCTGCTCAGAGGCAGCAAAATACTCGGTCTGGTCTTTTATAAGCTGCAGGTATTCGGGCGATGCTTTGTAAGCTTCCAACTCCTCCTCGTGAATTCTTCTCTCCTCAGCCCTGCGTTCGCGGGCGACGCCGGCCTCCTCGATCCCCGCAGCCACGACGTCAGCCCAGTCGCCGGATTCAGGTGACTGCGTACCCGCTACTCCGAGCTGCTGATTAAGGAAGGTCAGAAGGTTACCGTCCTCCGGCTCGATAGCCGCCCCTACGTCATCAGCCAGGCTGTCAGCACTGATAATCCCGTGCAGGCCGTTCCTTTCCCGACCGGTGCTGGCGCGTTCAGCCAGGTAACGCTCACTCCACGCCTGGCCTTTCGCGCGTTTACCGGCACCTTCAAGGCTGGTCGTGTATTTCATCAGCCAGACGTGGATAAAATGCTGACGATCAGTTGCACACGCTGTGCTGATATCGTGAAACCGCTGATAAAATCCCTCATCGTGGCCGCAGTCCATGCTGTCACCTTCATGTGCCACCTCGTGCTCCGTCAGGCTGAAGAGGCGACTGGCCGTTCTGAGCGCGTCGGTTTTAAGCTGGCGCACGATATCAGTGTTGTAGGCGATGTACGTCTCACCGTCCGTCCAGGCGTCGGCCGACGTCGACTCGCCCAGCAGAATCTGGAACCGCACGCCGCCGTAAGCCCGGGAGGTGCTCCCGCGCTCGCCGCCCGAACACACCCGGGCATACTGGGCCAGGCAGTAGCGCAGCGCCGTCCAGGCCCTGCGGGTTTCCTTATCCAGCGTCGTTTCACTCACCATCTGCGTGCGGTCGACAAAGTTCGCGCTGAGCGTATCAAAATCAATGAGCTGCAGCTCTGAGCTGAACGGCATTCCCCAGCGGCCGGAAGACGGCAGCTGTGCGCGGTACGCGATGAGGTTGTCGCGTACGCGACGCATGTAGTCCATAAAATCATCCGTGCCGTCGCAGTTAAAGCGCGTCAGCGTCACCGGGTGAATGACCGGCGCGATGCCGGCACGCGCAATGAGCTCCCCGCGCGGGACGTCCCGAGCATACTCAGCCACAGTAAAACAGTTTTTATCGACGGCAGAGGGGTAGTAGCGGCATTTGCGCAGGAAGTGCTCCAGGGTGACGTGCTGTTTGCCCGGGAGCAGCGTAATCACCTCTTCGCCGTTAGCCAGCTTCTGCAGGTCTCCCTCACCGGCAAGCAGCGCCCGGGCGGTTTTCTCACGGCGGGCCTCGGTTTTACGGTGGCTGCCGGTATTGTCAGAAAAGGCCTGCGCCAGCCCGCTGAATTTTGCTGCTATCTGCTTCCAGACCGTGCAGCTCTTGCGCAGAATCTCAGTCCGCGAAACGTTGAGCGCAATGGCTTTTTTACTCACGATAAGGCCACCAACGCCCCAGTTGTGGCCCGGGTCGTGCCGCACAAGCACGCCCTGGTTATAAATGGATACGGCACCGTCCTCCCGCAGCCGATACCAGGCTGCGTCATCTTCAGCATCCCATTTTTCCAGCTCAGGTTTGCGCGTGATAACGTTGCCGTTGAGGCTGACCGAGACGGGCGTGTAACGCACCAGATCACGAATTTCCTGCATGCAGGACATACGCTCCTGAGTGGACATCGGCTCATACCAGTCACCACTGATGGCACACCCCTCCTGAATCTCTCCCGACTCTGTCAGTTCATATTCATAACCCATTACCCGCGTGTCGACTTCCATCTGCCAGCGCTGTGAGCGCCAGACGGTCCGGGCATGTGCCATAATCTGGCCACGGCCGAGGCGAAAGCGGCCGTAGGTGGCATCGCCTCCACGGTGTGGCGTACCGAACCGGCCAAAAAAGCGTTTCACATCGTCATGTGAAGCAAAACCATGACCGTCGTCACGGCAGGTGAAGCCCTCCGGGGTAATCTCCAGAATGACAGCGCCCGCGCCGGCATCGACACTGTTCATGATGAGTTCGATAAGGGCTTTGGCCACTGAGCCGGCCTGGCTGTATATGATGTGGTGAATGATTTCGGGGTCGAGTTCGAAGGGATGTCGCATCAGAATGCTCCTGTAGTGGTTTCAGAGCCATTTTCCTGATGCAGATTAAGGGTTAAATGAAGAAGTCATAACGGGGTCTGAATAATAACTGGCACAAACTAGCCAGGTATGATGACCGAGAATGGCTCATTGAAACTCGAAGGCAGCATTGTAGAATCACTTTAACAAGGTGGCCTCTGGTACCGTGCCGCACGACGCTGCCTGAAAGTGATGGACGGCTCAAGATAGGATGCGGAAAAATAATTGATGCCAGTAGGCGTGAGCACTGCCTTAATATGGCGGTAGATGTAAAGCCTGATGATCGTCGCACCGAAACAAGGCACTTGTATGAAGCATGACAAAGCTACAATGAAAGATATCTAGGTGAATAGTCGGGTTATTAGTTGTTGGCAGCGTCAAGTCCGGAGAAAACACATATCAAAATTTCACATTATCGTTTTATTCTCTCACCGCTTATTAACTTTTTCATTAGCTAGAAGCATTGCAGCTAAAGTGACGGCCGAAATGACAATCCAAATTATAATAAGCCGGACGAAATCAACTCTGACAGCCGGGAAATCAGGTGGAAAAAAAACAGAACTGAAACCAATTGCGGACTCTAAACCGTTCTGTCCTACTATTCTTATCCAAGGAGGAACCACCCCAGTTGCTGCAATTGAGAGGAAGAAAAAAACAGCTATTGTCTTCTGCAACTTATTGAACTTCATATGAATGCCGCCAAGTTTATTTAACTTCCTCAACTTCTACAGGCTGACCCATCCCCTCAACTTCAAGAAAGTATCTGAAACCGTCAGTTTTTAGTTTGGCTCTAGGCCGAAAACTGTAACTATAGCTATAAGTGTAAGAAGCAAGCTTCCACTTACTGCCATCATCAAATTCGTAGATAAAATCTTCATCCCAGCCTTCAAACTCATCAGCAAGGAAGGAGTCCTTGATAGTTTGCATAAATCTTGCCTTAAGAAATTATCGTTTCCAGGTTAATTCCAAATCAGTATGAAAATCAGTGGGTTTGATTTTAACTCCTTCCCCTCGCTTGATTTTAGATATAACATTACCAACGTTAGAACCGGTAGAGATTGCAAGCTGGGTGTTATCTGTAAAAGTAATAATCATCATTTCTGTTTGATGCACTGCTGAGGGGGTATCCTGATACCCAATTTCCACTGACTGAACTGTTTTGCCGATAAGCTCATGTGCTTGATTAATAGGGAAATTTGCCCCAACGGATAATTTTTCATTGAATTTTGGAAGAGTCATTTTTATACCCCTAAGATTAAGATTAGTATAAATTTAGCACCGATAATACATCTTCACCATGTAAAAAATAAAATGTTAATACTTGACGATGTGGAAGGAATGAGTCCTAGGATAACCTATGCATTCTATTTACCTTCATATCTTCGGGTTGATCTTGTTTGATTGATGCAAATGCGAAGATCAAGGGCCATCTTAATTGCTCGGGTCACCCTAGAAAGTATTGCCTAAAAGGAACCTTTGTACTAGTGTAAAGATTGCTCGAAAAGCTGCTTTAAAAGGAAACGTACATTATTCCGCCTGCGGAACACAAATGATTTATTAATGGTGAAAGTTCTGAAGGCGCAGGTTTCCACCACACCCAAATTAGACGTTAACATCAGTAGTATGGAATACCCCTTAAATAGCGGAACTCATTATGCTCCAAACTCTATGAGCTTGACATCCCGTTGAAAATTTCTGCTCTCTATTAAAAAACAAGGTAAAAAATGGCAATTACTATTTATTCTCAGAGATTTAAAAGCGAGCTGGATAAAGAACAGCTGGAAAGATTATATCTAAAAAATGTATCAGATAATTTAGAAGGCTTTCGAAATTTCGTTCATGAAGATGCAGAATGCCCCATGTGTAATGTTACGGGTGCACATTATGTGTCAGAAGGTTATTCAAAAAAAACCAATAAAAAAATTAAGCAGGCACATTTCGCATTTAAAAAAGCGGACAGCACTGATGCACATAGAGTTTTTTGCGACTATTATACTGGTCAAGACAAAGTCATGGATTCAGGTGGTGACGCCTTTATCAAATTTGGAAAAGATGGTTCAAAAGTTACGATGTTAATTAGGGAATTGGTTTGCCGAGGCATCGAGCACAATTTTTTCAATCAGCAAGATATTAGAAATATGAGAAGGTGGTTTGCTGATCTGCGAGAGTCGGGAAATGTTGTTATCAGCTTTAGTCCTCATGTAATTAAACTTCTTAGCGCATCATTTTATGGCCGGGGGGAAGCTGATAAATATGAAATTGAGGACGGAAAGCAAAAAGAAACATGGTTTGATATAAATGATGAAGTATATAAATCATTAAGATACAAATATTCTTCCTTTCTTGGTATTGATTTAAACGCTAGGGAAAACCTACCGCTCAATAGACTATACAGCAAAACTTTAACACATCGGGCATATCGTCTTGTTTTAAGGGATAGTGGAATAAGGGTATTTGACAGGCGAGAGCTAAATGATAAATATGTGGCAGCGATGAAACTATCGACAATCTTAACTAAGCATTATGATTTCCTAAGGGTCAAGTTTACCACTCCGCTCTCAATAATGAATAACAATCAACTGCTTGCTTTTTCTGCTTTGCTTCTATTCATATCTGATTGGGATGAGGCTATAGCCAGTGATAAATTTTTTATGATTGCCAATGCTGCAAATTCACTTCTCCCTGATGCGGGAAATGTTATCGGTATGAATCCGTTCATTCACTATGAAGCATGGAAAATAATTCACCGCGTTCAAGATTTGGCTGGTTCATTACCTGACTTATCAAATATAAATGAAGATTTTTTGGCAGAAAAACAGCGGTTAACTGCACTGTACGGACTAAACAGGGAAAAAAATTAAAATGATTTTTAGAAAACGAAAACCGACCGACAGAATCAAGGATGTGATGCAGTTTGTTGAGTACGTAAATAAATGGAAGCTCAAAGGCGATTTTCCGACTGCATTTAGAGGGCAAGCATTTTATGGTTGGGTTAGTAAACCAAAACTGTTCCGGGGTGAAGGGAGAATCTATGAAAATGAGAATCGTGCTATTAGAGACATAGTATCCATTCATCCATCTGAGTTTGAGTCTGATAAAACAATGTTTGATCGTTTAGTGAGGATGCAGCACTTTGGCCTTCCAACAAGATTAATGGATGTTACGCAGAATCCGCTTGTAGCACTTTGGTTTGCCACCGAAGAATATATGTTTACGGAAAATAACAAATATTTTTCTGAGGGACCTAAAGGCGGGGTAGTAACAGCCTATTTTGTTCCGGATTCCAGACAGCGGTACTATGACAGTGATCGCGTAAGTTGCATGGCAAATGTAGCTAATTTGAGCGGAGAGAGTAAGGATATTCTATTTGATTTGGCTCGGAAAAGCAGTGATCCCCTTAGCTTTATTGAGAATAGTAAAAATGCTAAAAAAAACAATGGGTTTAACAAGGACGTGCTTGATGAGCTTTATTATCATATAGGAATGGAGAAGCCTCATTTTCGGCCGCTAATGAAGCCTCATGACTTACTTAGACCTATTTACGTAAAGCCAAAATTAAGTAATAAGAGGATAATCGCTCAGTCTGGTGCCTTTATGCTTTATGGTTCGAAAACCACGACCTTAAAAACTGCTGAAGAAGTTTTGCCAACACGCAGTGTGTACGTAGCTGCTGAAGACAAAGATGTGATACGCGGACAGCTTGAACGTTTAGGTATTTATGAAAGTATACTTTTCCCAGAGATAGAGAAGGCGGCGAAATTTATTACACGCAATTATGCGAAAATGTTGCCCACTGATGATGATTTGATTTAGTAAGGTTCCGCCCATACATTTAATGAGATTATATATTTATGTGTTTCAACTTTTATTATGTCGCCTTTTTGCACTAAGGAAACACACAGGAAATCAGAATAAGACACTAAAATATAAAAACTTTTATAAAACTTAATACCAGCGGGCTCTATGCCGCCCGCACCCGCAGCCTCCGTTCCCGCCCGACACCACACACCGGTGCCGGGCGATAACGGAGTGTCTGATTAATGACACATCTCAGCCTCTGTTGCGCGGTCTATCTCCTTCAGCACCCACAGCATATCTGTCGCATCTGGCACGCAAATATTCCAGCGGATGCCGGTCCTGTAATCCCCCTCGGTTGGCCATAGCGTATTGCCCGTGACGGTAATGAGAATATCCAGCGCCTTGTTATTGGCTCCGGAGAGATGCACGGCCGTGCAGCTGCGGCGCCCAACGCGATGCGGATAGACCGATACCAGCAAGGGATGTTCAAGGCGCTGACCTATCTCCTCCCGGAGCTGCACGATGGCGCGGTTATCCGTCTCACCAACCGATGCCTGCCCCTGCGGCGGGACGGTAAAAATGACAGTGGCGATTAAAGCCTTGTCCCCGACAACCCGTGGCGGTGCCATGGTCAGTTTTTTCATAAATTCCCCTGTCAGTAAATAAGACCACGGCTCTCGTCAAGACGACGTGCAACATGGTAAGCGGCCTCAAGTTCCGTACACTTAAATTCATTCATAATGGCCCGGCGTTCTGCTTTCTCTTCTTTTTCCGTCATGCCCAGCGCCAGGTAGAGGCTCGGCGGTACAGCCCGAAACAAGGCCTGCGTTTTAACGGAAAGAATGACGCCCTCGGTATACTTCTGGGGAAGTTTTTTGGCCGAAAGCAGCATGGACTTTTGCTCATCTTTAAGCGTCTTGAAGCGGGCAATCTGCTCAACCTCTGCCGGGGGCATGACCAGACAAATCCACCACTCTGCCATGTTGAGCATTTTTTTGGCCGTGTCCGGAAAGTCCTCAAGGTTCTGGGTAAAAATCCACAGCCAGGTGCCTAACTTACGCCACATTTTGGCGATTTTCGTGGCATAGGGTCCGAGCAGCGGGTTGGTGGTGATGATGTGCCCCTCATCAATGGCCACGATAGTCTGCCTTTCCAGATACTGATCGCGCTCGGCGATGTTATTGACGGCGTTCAGCAGGGAAATCACCGCCACGGCTCGCTGAGCCTCATAGCCCTCCCGGGCAAGCGTGGCAAGGTCAACGATGGTGACGTCGGCCTCAGGCCAGGGCGTGCCCGGGCGGTTGAACAGTTCGCCCTCAAAGCCTTCCGTGAACATGCGCAGCGCCTCTGACATCTCCTCGGCGCGTGCGCGTCGGGCTGGCGTGCGTTTCTCCCGGCCGTCAGCGCCCTGGCTGGCATCATGAGCGATGTCCTGCAGCGCAAACATCAGGTCCTCGGGCAGCATCTGACGGGACTCAGCATAAGCCTTACGGGCGGCATCCATGATAGCTTCGCGGATCATCCCCCGGTCGGCCCGCGACAGTCTGGATTCTTCTGTGGCTTCTCCACCGGTAATCATCAAGCGGGCGGCAATCTCCATTTCTCCCAGAACATCACGTTCACCGTCTTCATCATCCTCATCTTCATCCACAACGTCAGCGTCTGTTTCCGGTAAAACCTCCTCGTGGATGAGCAGCTTTTCGGGCTCCACTTCCAGCAACAGGTGTGAGTCAGCAAAGGGTGCCAGCGATACGGCTTTACCGGGCTTAATGCTGACACGGTGAACGCTGAGGCCCAGCGACGCACAGTAGTCACCGAAAAGGCCGAAACTGTTGCCTGCTTCGACCAGGACAATACGCGGCCGGTAGATGGCCGCCATTTGCGTCATCTTGTCCACCACCGTGGCTGACTTGCCGGCACCGGTCGGACCAAACAAAATAAGGTGCGCGTTCTGGGTGCGGTCCGCTTTATTCAGTGGGTCAACTGACAGCGGACCGCCGCCCCGGTTAAAAAAGGACAGGCCGTGATGGCCTGTGCCGGTATCGCGCCCGTAAACCGGCACCATACAGGCGAAGTGCTGGACAAACATCAGGCGCGTGTACCAGTTCTGGCGGTCGTGCTGCGGGTTAAAGCACATCGGCAGCGCCCGCATGTAGGTACTGAGGGGACTGATATCGTGCTCCGGATTGACCGGCTCCAGTCCGCAGTTCAGCAGCTCACTGCTGAGGTCACGGTAGCGTTTGCTGAGGGCGTCCTCGTCCTGACCTCTTATGAGCAGGGTAATGGCCGCCCGGTACATCTTGTGTTTGTTACCCAGATACGTGCGGGCCGTGGCGGCATCCTCGCGGGCCCGCATGGAATCGACGTTTTCTCCCATTGAGCTCTTACTGAGACGGGAAAAATCCCTCTCCAGCCTGTCCTGTGGTTGTACGACGAGCGTCATGGCCAGCACGGTGCCTTCCGGCAGCAGGTCCATAATGGCGTTAATCTTTTCGCCGCGTTCAACTTCACCCGTGAGGTGCCCGGTCTGAGGACTTTTACGGAGCCGGGCTACCGGCACCGCTTTGTGAGCGACGTTATCAAACCACCAGATGCCCTTGTCCGCATCGCTGCGGGGGCGGGTGAACCACAGGCTTTCACTGAAGTCATTGAGCAGCGGCAGGTCACCGGGCGCATCATCGCGGTAGCGGGCGCAGCGGTACAGCGTGGCTTTGTCCGTCCACTGCGGGGCCGGGTTGAACCAGCGCAGCAGCCAGCTGTGTATCTGCTCGCCGTTCTGGCGTACGGAAAGGATGCCGGCACCTTTTAATGCAGAGGTCAGACGGTCACAGACCTGATTCAGTACAACCTCCGGCGCCATCGGGTCGCGGTAAGGCTTTTCCACCCAGCGGTATACAACCATGCGCGTGCGCCGGATCTGCCCGCGCCAGGGCGCACCGGTCACGGCTTCATCAACAAACAGGCCTTTTTCAGTGGCCACATTTTTCAGATGCCGCTCCTGCTCGTTCAGCCAGGCCTCGGTAAACGCCGTCCCCTGTGCGCGGGGTCTGACGTAGCCCCGGATGGAATCCATGTAAGCCGACAGATCGGTGTCGTCCTGACAGAAGCACTGCACCACCCACTGATGTGAGTCCAGCTCGGGAATACTGTCCTGCAGGGCGTTTTCCACCACGTTGCGGATTTCCTCCAGACGCCATTCGGGACGACCTTCGGTGCCGACGGGATTGATCTCATATACGGCACCTACAGAAACGCCGTCGTCGAGAAGGATGCACTGGTGTTCCGGCAGGTATTCTCCCCAGGGGACGTGGTCAATGATGGAGGGGCCTGTGGCATAAAGACCCGACTCATCGGCATGCGTCAGCCGGCCCTCGCGGGTGATCGGCTCATGGCCCTCAACCGAAAACGGGCCGTGACCGTACTGATGTTCAGTCTGCGCTTCGCGGCTGCGGCGAAAAAGACGAAAGGCCATTTACAGCGCCTCCGTGCGTTCGCCGGGCAGCGCGTACTGCACCTGGCTGTAGAAAGGGAACACGGTGCTGTAGCCCGGCACCGGCGTGTTGCCGTCGGCCAGGTGCGGAAACACGTACATCACCATGTCGGGGTTGGGCAGGCGCGGAAATGTCTGCTGAATTTCATTTTCCTGGGTACGGCTGTAGCTGTCCCGGGTCTGTTGTCCAATGGTACGTTCGCTGTCGGAGACCGGCCGGCGCAGCGTGGTGCGGCTTTCAGCGGTGGCGTGCGTGGTGGATGCGCCGTTGTTCCAGAGCTCCAGCATGGTGCTGTCACCAGGTGGCAGCATTTCTTCTTTGGAGGTGCTGCAGCCGCTGAGCATCAGCGCGGTCAGGCCAGCCAGTGCCAGCGCCGCCAGATGTTTACACTGACGCATCCGTCACCTCCGGGGCTGGGTGTTCATGATAAAGGGAGGTGAGACGCCGGAATTTACCGTCTGCCGCTCGTACGACTGTTTCACACTTAAGCCTCATCAGCCTTTGCAACACCGCCGCCGGATTGCCCACGGGACCAGCACTTTCAGCCAGATGCCCGGCCTCACAGGCCCGCGCATAATCATTTAAATCACTGGTTATTAATTCATTTTTCATCAATCCATCCCCGTACCTGAGCCTGCCAGGCTGAAGTCATACTTCACCCTGCGGCCTTTTTCTTCATAGTCGATCGCCAGCTGGCGGGTAATGTGCAGCGCAACGGTCTGACCCGGCGGCACGTATATCGCGTCAAACGTCTGGCCATAACGCTGTTTTACCCAGTCCACGGTTTCTTTCATGCTCCCGGACAGCGATTTACCCAGCACGGCCTGTCCCGCATCACCGGTCAGGGTCTGCGTCACGCCGCCCATGGCGTTGGTCTGGCCCGTCATCTGGTTCTGTGAAAGGGCATCGCCGGCAGCGGCAGCGCCGGCCAGCAGGCTGATAGTCGGCAGATAGGTAGAGGCGTTGCTTTTACGTGTGCCGGAGATGCAGGGAATGCCGTTGTCATCCGACAGCCAGCCAATACTGTTATTGCCGTTTCCGCTGCTGTTCTGTGAATTCTGATTGTTACCGCTGGCGTTCTGACTGTCCGGCGACGGCAGCGTGCGCACCGTGCCGTCCGCGAATACAAACGTGATGCTGGTAATAGACCCGCGCACGCAGGACAGCGTCCAGTCACCGGTCGCCGTACCGGACACGATGGCACCCTGAACGTCCGGCAGCTCGATGCCGTTGGCCGTCAGGTTGTCTTTGCCTAACATAACCTTGAACGGGTACGGGTCAGTAACTTTGCCGTCAATGGGTACGCGGCCAAGCAGTGCCGTCATGGCGCGACTGCCGACCAGCGTGGAGTTCTCCGGCAGCGTAAACACCGGATCGACGGGTTTCACCGCATCCGGCACAGCCTGGCTGACGGCTGTGGACACCGCCGCGCCGGCCTGCTTACCGGCGTCACCCGCTTCACCGAACGACGAGGCAAACGAGAAGCCGGTTGCGCTGTTTTTATTGCTGTCATTCACGGGTTTGCCGCTGGCATCAACGGGGATACCGTCTTTAGGTTCGACCCACTGCAGACCGTCTGAGGCAGGGGCTGACATCGCGACGCTGCCACTGGTGCCGTTGTCATAGCCCAGCCCGATCGGGATATCGCTGCCGGGTGCGCTGCTTTTGTCTGGCGTTGCGGCATTTTTGTTTTTCAGCTGCTCCATCATCTGGCCCATCTGTGCACTCAGATCGGAGACCTGGCTGCTCAGTTTTGCCCGCTTTTCGGCTTCCTCCGCCCGGGCATTGGCCACGGCCTCGTTTATTTGTGCATCCACGTTACTGTTGGTCTTTTTAAGATCCGCGTTTTCCTCGTTCAGCTTTTTGTTGTCACTGGCGAGCGTATCCAGGCGGTCCTGAACGCGGCGAAAGTTGCCCACTATCGTGCGCAGGGTGTCCTGCGGCGTGTCGCCTTCCACACCCAGCGCCTTTAGCTCATCAGGCGACAAATCTTTCAGCGCTGCATTGGTGTTTTTTTGCACCGACGTCGTTTTATCCTTTGAATCCGAGCAGGATTTAACGCCAACGACGATGGCGGCGGTCAGTACCACCGGCACCGCAATTTTCACTATCAGGTTTGTGCCGGGCTGGCTCATTTCTTCGCCCTCCGCGCCGTTTTGGGCATAACCGTGACCGGTTCAGTGATAAACGCGCCTTCGGGCCGTCCCTGTATCACCAGGTACACGACCGTTGTGTCTTCCGGCGTGCCGGCACGGCCCAGCCAGCGGTGCTGAAAGGTTGCCGTCTCGAACTGGCCCTGCAGCTCACGCGGATCGAGGACGACTTTGTCTGCTGAGCGGTTACGCACCTGCAGCGCCACCACGCTGTCACCCAGCAGGCTCCAGGCCGCCATTGGCGTGACCGACACGGGCTCGCCGGGCATCAGCGTGGTAATGGACGATGGCAGCTTCAGCGATACGGGGCTGATGCCTGGCACCGGCTCCACGGTGCGGACCGGCCCGTAAAGGCTCTGTGCGGCATAGCGGGTCAGTACCACCGGCAGCGGGGCGCTGAGTTTTGGTGCTTTGCGTGCAGGCGCAGTGTCACTTTCAGGCGCCGGAGATGTACCTTTACTGCCGCTGTCGGCACCGCCGCTCACCGACTGTCTGTCACTGGCCGTTGCTGTGGCCACTTCACCGTCATAAACCAGCTTTACGGGTTCACGGGTCACCTTGCCGGGCACGGCGCTGACATCGAGGAGGATAACTTCGCCGTTTTCCTTGCTCTGCAGCTCAATGCGCGTCACCGGAAAAGCCTCTCTGGCATCGAAGTACACTGCGCCGCCGGTGCTCTGGATGCGCACTTTGCCGTTGAGGGCCGGCGGGAACCCCACGCGTACGTTTTTATTCACAAACACGATGCGCTCCTGGCCGACGGTGAGTGGTATCTGCAGCGGAATACGCTCCCACTTCATGAGCTCAACCGCCTGCGTAAGGTCTGAGACCATGAGCAGGCACAGCAGTAGCAGAGGTCGTTTCATCACTGGAAGACTCCTGTTTTTTTCTCCGGCTCCGGCTGCGGCATGGCTTCGAGCTGCTGCGGCGTGGAGGCATAGCAGTCAAGCGCCATGCCAAACGGGTTGCGCGCCGGGTCACCTTCCCAGCGCACGACCTTGAGGGGATAGCGTACAAGCGCCCGCTTGACCTTCTCGGCGTGGTAATACTCGTCAGCTATCAGGTCGAGCCGGACCACCCAGCGATCGTCACTCAGGATGTCTACGCTGCTGTCGCTGTAGCCGCGACGCGGGATTTCATACACCACGCGCACGCGGTCCTTGAGCTCGCCGCTGTTTTTACGAAACTCATAGTCCCTGTTCAGAAAATCCTGGCAGGACGGCGTCAGGTAAGGGCTGAGCTGGACAATCTTCGCCGAATAGTCCACCTCACCGTTGGTCGGCCATGCGTTGAGCTGCTGGAAGATATAGAACGCAAAGGCGTACACCGTATAGGGCGGAATCACCCACCATTTCTGCGTGCTGCCCGAGCGCAGGTCGGGGGGGATATGAATAGTCATGTCCGAGGGCGCACGCATCCAGCCGACTGACGTTACAAGCATGCCGGAGAACAGCAGCACGCAGGCAATCCGCAGGGAAAAGATGTGGTTATCACGCGCCGTGATACCGTTACGAAACCGGCTCATGTGGACCTCCTCATAGCGCGTGCTGACGTGCGCTGCAGCTCCCAGGCGCGGCTGGCCAGAATCATCGAGCGCGACAGGCCCAACTGGCAGCGGATTTGCTCCAGCCTTTGCCAGATATAGTTCTCCGGCTTGCCGCGCTTGTAGGCAGCAATCCAGCTCCCGCCGAAAAACACAGTCAGAATCGGCATCAGCAGCATGCAGGTCGGGAACGCCAGCCAGCCGACGTGGGGCACCAGGCAAAGCGGTACGGCCAGCGGAATGCCCACAATACTGCCCGTGCCTGCCGCCAGCAGAAATTCGCCGGCGGTAAATCCCCGGTACACGACTGGCGGGTAATTGAGCCGGTCAGGGAGAAAGTCGATAACGGCCATCGTTGCACCTCAGAGAATGTCTGCAGCCTGGGTCGCGAGGTAAATCACCACGAGGATGAGGAGGATGCCGACGACGCAGTAAAGGATGAGGTCGGTCCAGGTATTTTTGCCCTTTTTAATTTCATGAAACGAGGTGATGACGGCGTGCGCAACGGCGAGGAAGGCTGCGACAGTGACAAGAAGACCCAGACCCAGAGCGCCCATTTTTAGGTACGCCATCCAGGTGTTCCAGAGTCCGCCACCGCCGCCCGTTGTCGGTTGCTGAACTGGTGGCAGTCCTGCAGATGCCTGGCCAACATCCAGTGCCAGAGGCAGAATCAGCAGCGTGGCGCGTAACCTTGCGGCACGGCAGAGCCTGATAAATCGGAGTTTCATTGTGGTGTCCTTTCAGTTAAAGAAGAAAAACAGAGTCAGCAGCCACAGAACCGCCAGACGGATAAACGTCTCGGTAAACTGCCGAAACGTCACCGTTTTAGACGCGAGGCCCCGGTACGCCATTACCAGTGCCCAGGCAGAGAAGAGCAGGATGACGATGGCGAGCGCGCTCAGGATGAGAATGTTCAGCTGGGAGGGTGTGACGCTGCCGCCGGTGCCTGCCGCCCAGCCAGAGGTCTGTGCGCCGTTCATCGCCACGCCGGCTCCTGTGCCCGGTACTGACCGGTCACCGAGGCGGAGCCAGAATTGGGTTGTGCGCGGGACGGCTCCAGATAAGTAGAAATGCCCTGTTTCATGGTGGCGATGTCGCGGGTCGCCTGCTGATAATCGAAGTAAAAGCGGGCATCCTGATTCTGGTTCGCCACCACGCGGGCGCGGTCAAGGCCCGCCTGGACCTGATCCAGCTGGCGCATCACCAGCGCGAGCTCGTCCTTTTCGGAGGCATGACACGCCACGGCCGGCATGACGCAGACGAGGAGTGCAATGAAAGGGGGTAAACGGCGCATGTACGGCTCTCCCGGGTATCAGATGAGGGTGAGAGTGCCGCAACCGCGACCGCCTGACAGCAGTAAAATCTTTATGGATTTCTGAAAATAAAAGCAGATTATTTCTGGCGAAAACCGCACCGGCTGGGCGATGATTAATTAAACAATGTATTCATATCCGGAGCTGAAGGCACATGGACACGACCGAAGAGCTTAATGGTACGTATTTCTATGGCGGGTACAGTAACGTTACCCATGTCCAGCTGTTCTGGCTTGTGGGCGTTCAGGTGGTGAGTGAGCATCTCGGACTCGCGGCAACCGACGCGGCACTGGTTCTGGCAGGACAACCTCTTATTCCCACCCGCGCAAAACCCGGTAGCGCAACCAAAGGCACGTCGGTCGCCTCTCTGGCTTCACGATATCTGCTGAATTACCGTTTTCCAAAAGGCATGTTACTGCCGACACTCAACGGCAAAACCATCAGTCAACTGCACGTTAGCTGGACCAACCATCTGGGGGCGTTCGTTGGCCGGAATGTCCCGTGGCTGGGCTGGATAATGACGTTTACCACGGTCTACAACATCTTTAACGATATCCGCAGCACCTACAACCGGGTTGCCCGGCCGGAACACCGCATCCAATGGACCTATTTTTAATGGACACCCTGAGCGAAGAAATCATTACCTTTGTGAGAGAAAACTATGCCCGACGTCGGTTTATATTCTGGGGGGAACGTCTTCCCGTGTCGCCTGAAACCAGCCTGCGGGATGACCTGAAGCTCACGATAGAAACGGCAGGCGCGCTGATGCATGAGTATTTTGAGCGCTGGAACGTTGAAAGCCTGGGCTTTGATATCAGGAATTACGTTCATCCGGAACTGCCAGGAACAGGAGATATACCTGACCCTCACAAGCCACTGACCGTAAGAATGCTGATCGAGTCTGCTGAGGCCGGGCGCTGGCTTTACTCATGATGATGACGAACGCTGACAGGGTGCGGCATCTCATCAGGAAACATTTCTGGGAAATGACTGATAACGCATCTCTGAGCACCGGAAAAGAAGTCGTACTGCCGAAAGATGCTTATGATTTTATGGTGGAATACGCAGAAAAATTTGACATCGACCTGACTCATTTTGAGTTCAGAAAGTACTTTCCGAATGAGGGAATACGCTTCCTGCCCAATGCCATATTGCCAAAATCTATGCGCACCGATTATCACGAACCTGCCCCTCTTTTCGTAAAAATGCTGATTGAGTCTGCTGAGGCCGGACGCTGGCTTTTTCCCTGAAACGATACATTAACGTCAAAGACACGGATTACTGAATGACATTAATTCTGCGCGAAGCAAGACAGTGTGATGTTTCGCTCCTGAGTGAGCTGGGTGTCAGTACATACACCCATCATTTTAAGCAGTACTGGACCCACAGCGAGGAACTGGACGAGTTCCTTAAGCAGGAGTATTCGCCACAGGTCATCGAAAGCAGCCTCGCTGACCCTTCCGCAGGCTGGTATGTCGTCGAGACGTCAGCTCCGATCGGATTTGTTAAAGTCATATGGCGGTGTAATATTCCTGGGACGCCTTTACAGGGCACTCTTCTTAAAAAACTCTATCTTTCAGAAGGCTCCACCGGGAAAAACTACGGTGAACTCATATTTAATGAAGTGACTGAGATGGCGAAAGAAAGAGGGAGTGACTTTCTGTGGCTTGAGGTGCTTAAAGAAAATACCCGTGCGCGTAGATTTTATGAAAGACAGGGTATGACGTTTATCAGGGATAATTTCTATAACACTGCTACCCAAAATGTCACGGTGCATGTTCTGGGCATGAACCTCTGAATCCTCTTTTTGGCCATAAAAAAGGCCTGCAGCAGCGCAGGCCCTCCGGGCACATCCCCCGCAAGCACACACATCACAGATACTTTTTGAACGACGCCGTCACAACAGCCAGTACGCCACCAACCAGCAGCGCAGAGGGCAGCAAAAACAGATTTGGCCAGACCGCTGTCGGCCATGCCAGATACAGCATGCAGGGGCCGTACAGTGCAGGCTTAACGAAGCGTTTTGCATGGTGATAGACAAAACTTGATTCGTATCCCGCCCCGTAGCGACGCAGGTCACGCCTGACCAGTCCCTCAACGATACCGGTGATGATGACCAGCCCGAACAGCGGGATACTGAGAAACAGGATCATCACGCGGATAAAGAAAATCAGCGTCACCCAGAGCGTGGCCTGCAGGTATTCTCCCAGCCTGCTGATGAGGGATGCGCCGAAGCCGTTCAGCGCCGGAATGAGGCCGCTCCCTTTCCGGCTCGTTTCCCTGAAAGAGGCCAGCCAGTGACTGAATCCGCTGTCCACAAACAGCCAGTGCCAGGCGGCCTGAACCCATCGGGTGATGGTTTCCACCGGCGTGGCCATCAGCAGGCTTCGGGTATACCCCGAAGACAGCCAGTGACTCTCGGCCAGCATCACCTGATAGCTGTGCGTGGCACCCTCGTCCGGCCAGAGGAACGTCATACACGCATATTCAACACCCAGGCTGACGAACAGTGAACCAATCAGGATGCCGATGAGGCTTAGCGGCATGTCCCACAGCAGCAGCGTAAAAGGCCCCGGGTGTCTGTGTTTCGCGGGAGCGCTCTGCCGGGTATTTCCGCCGTCATTCTGGGACATGAAGGCCTCCCGGAATACCGGCGTCGCCACCCGTCCACCAGGACTCGCCGCTGTGGTAATTCTTCTCCATCGTGTCAGCCAGCTGTTTCAGGCTCGCCGGCATAAAGCGGTCACTGTCATCGCTGACCGGCAGCGGCATACGGATTTTCCACAGCCTTCCGCCTTCCAGCAGGGCAAAAGCCTGGCCCTTCGGCAGATTGATAATATCGGAGGGGCTTATCATCGGTACCTTAACCAGCGTCACCTGATCGCTGACGTTACTGTTGAAGTCCGTGCCTTCCCCCGGACGGGAGACGTCGGTCACACCTGACGTCAGGGTTTTTTGATACACCCCCACCTCAGGCAGCTGATCGGTCAGCAGCATAGCCGTGTTTTTCTCTTTCACACGGAGCATGACCAGGGAGTTAAAGTTACCGATGACCTGACTGGCTTTAGCCGAATTTCCGATGCGGGCCTCAATGTCGGACAGCGTCTGGGTGTAGGCCGTGACCTGAAACCCGGCACCGCCGCCCTTGTTAATGAGCGGAATAAACTCATCCCCCATCAGCTCGTTAAACTCGTCACAATGCAGGTTAATGACGGCCTTACCGGCTTTTTTGTCGCCCTCATCGCCCAGCCCGAACTTATAGATATGGCCACCTTCAGAGACCAGGTCGGCAAACATACTGTTACCCACGGCGGCGGCCACCACCGGGTCAGACAGCGCGTCGAGGCCAACATAGACCACGCCGCGAGACTTGATGATGTTGTGCCAGTCGAGTATCGGGCGTGGGTCGCTGAGATCGGTGTAATCGGGGGCAAGCAGCGCGGCCGTCTTTCCGGTGGTGAGCTTTTCCAGCAGCGGCAACAGCGAGGCCACGATTTTGTCAAAGTAAGTCCGGTCATACTGCACCGCACTGCGCAGGCCATCGAGCACCGGGTCCCAGAGTTTTTTTCCCTCAGGACTACCGAGCACCTTTTCAGACGCCCAGATTTTCTTACCGTTCTCCCGCCCCTGCAGGTGTCGGGGCAGCTCTTTTTCACTGATGCCTGCCTGCATCAGTGCCTCCAGGCTGCCCATCAGCGCAGGTGCCTTTTCGCTCAGTAGGTTATCGACATAGGTCTCATACAATTCGCCGATGTTGGTGACGTAACGCAGGATGAGGCTGTAATCCGGACGCTGGCCAAGGGCGACCAGCGCACGGGTAATAATGTTAACGAACCTCCAGGCAAACTCACGGAAGGCGGCAGAGTTACCCTCTCCGGAGAGCTGACCCGCGACGCGCGACGCCACCTCGGAGATACGGCTGAAACGACCCACGGCGTTATAGCGGGCGCTGATGTCCGGCCAGCCCAGGTGGAACACCCAGAAGTTATCCTGCCGTCCGGCGCGGTGTGATTCGGCATACATGCGGCGCAGCAGGTCAGCATCACCTTTGGGGTCAAAGACGATGACCACCTCAAATTCGCCGGCGGCATTGCGGCGTCGGATATCCTGGGTAATCATCAGCTCCGCCAGGCGGGTTTTACCGACGCGGGTTGTGCCCATAACCAGCATATGGCCCACGCGCTCGCCCAGGTCAGACATAACGTTAACCTCATCAGGCTCAACCCCGTGATAAACGGAACTTCCGCCGACCGGCGGCAGCGGCCGGAACGGATTTAAGGCAGTGTCGGCCGACGTCAGCCGGCACAGCCACGGCAGGCTGTACTCCATCTTTTTTTCCAGCTCGCGGGCCATGCGGTACATGACCGAAGGCTGGACGTAGATTTCGCATTCAGGACGACGGGCTTCCATCAGCCGCTGCGTGTGCCGGGGCGACCACTGAAAACCTTTACCGAGGAACAGGTGCCGGCGGCTGACCGGTATCTGGTCACTGGTCAGCGCGTAGCGGGAAAGGCGGCGTATATTGTGGCGGTAGCGCAGTATTTTTAATCCCTGAGAAGTGCGCTTCAGCGCCAGCACGCCGAAACCGGCAGCGGTCACCCAGCTTACCGAGGGCGCCAGCGCAACAGACCAGGGGGCCGTCAGACAGATGAATGTGGCGCTGCCAGCCACGGTTGCCGAGTACATCTCGACTGCAGGGCGGAGCAGCGACTCCATGACATAGCGATCGCTCATAAATCTCTCCTGCCAGACAGCCAGTTTAAAACACCATTACGCTTAGCCATGCGTCGTTCACGCCAGAGCCTGAGCGCAACCAGCAGCTCAATGCCCTCAGCAGGAGCAGTAATTTCACGGGCTTCGCTGACAGCTCTGACAGCCGGATTTTGCTCATAACGCCGGCTCCACGATCCGGTGCTGAAATAAAGAGAGGTGGAATAAATGTCTGTTTTCCAGCCAGGATTACTCTCTCTGCAGCGGTGAACGCGATTAACGCTCAGGTCCATGAAAAAACCCTGCGCCGTGTGCAGACTCAGCTCTTCCCTGAGGGCGAGAAACACGTCAAGAAGCGGCAGATTGAACTCATAATGATTCAGTTGCACACCGTGCAGATACGACTTTCCCAGGTAGTCAAACAGAAATCGTGCCAGGGCGGCACGGTGATTACCGTCTGCGCCAACATACCAGTCAATGCCGTTGTAGCTGTTAAAACACATTGCGGGCTGTTTTGCTGCTATCTCAGAATAGTAAGACGTGTAGCACTCATAGTAAGCCTGATTGCTCTCAATGAGGGCAAGGTTACTGGCCATATGTTTGCCCTGGTGCAGAAACTCAGACCAGCTGAGGCTCTGATAATCCGGATGCGATGTGCCTTTAATGCAGAAGACGTTGATCGTGCCGGATTCCGTCCAGTGATGCCGTGTGAGAAAACCAGCGTACTGAGAAAGCAGTGTGTCATCCCAGGCTTCAATAAGCGCGCCTGCCCAGTGTGGCGGATTTGCGTCAATTTTCGACAGAAATTCGCTCATGGGTCCGCCCTCTGTTTAAAGGTTAAGCCACTACCTGATGCCTGGCCTCTGCCACTTTTATATATAAAGCCACATGCTCTCCCAAACTCCCGGTTATATTCCCGACGTAAACACAGCAGCATGTCGGTCATAAAGCTCAGCAGGATGAATTCCAGCCACATATAAGGTAACTGATGAAATACCCTCATTATCCCGTGAGTCACAATATCAGGTGTAAACAGCGGATTCGTCAGCATGAGAACCGGAATGAGAGTAGTGATGACTGCCGTCATTGCTGTAAAACACATCAGGGGCCACAGAATCACGATTTTGAGCAGGTAAAGGAAGAGAAAGGCCAACGATGCCAGCAGCCAGAGTACAGGGCTCATGATTAATGAGAGTGCGTTATTTATCCCTACAGACTGAAGTAGATTACTGACAGCGGCTGGCACGGTTTTCAGGAATATGCGCATGACGGGTTCCTTACGGGTGTGTTGAGGTGGACGAAGAACGGGCCAGTGACGACAGCTGTCGGACGTTGTCGCTGAAATCCAGCCAGCGCCGGTCGCCGGCAAGCAGCTGAAGCAGACGATTGCCGCTGATGAGCGTGATATTTGGCCAGCATCTGAAGGCTTCACGACTGACTTCACCCGTGCGCCCGGTATGGATGAAGAGCCCACCGCACGCTTCCTTAAGGGCCAGCTCTCCGAATGCAACAACGTGTTGTGCGTTGATCGTGGCACCGTAGCGCTTCGCCTGAATCAGCCAGCGCTGGCCGGCTATCCAGACCTGACCGTCCATGCCGCCGTCTCCGCTGTAGCTGGCATTACGTTTGATACGAAACCCCTGGCGGGATAGTGCCGTCAGCAACATTTCCTCAAAAACATAAGGATTCATTTTGCGCAGCCAGACCATGCGGGCTGAGTCATCACGCAGCTGCGGCAGGCGGGAGAGTGCTGATGCGGCGCGTTTCTGATAAAGGCGATGGCGCCTCGCACTGGCGCTCCTGAGACAGAAAGGAGAAAGCAGGCACACCAGAACAAGGGCCAGCGCCACAGCAACCGCTACCTTTAACGGATGTCCCCTTACCAGCTCCGCAATAACAGACACCGGTATCACTGGGACAGCCCCTTTTCGGTAATCAGCACGGGGTAATGGACCAGGTGCAGGCGGCGGGCAAGATCACCGCCGCTCACCGGCACCATCTCTGTGGACGGCACCAGCGCACGAAGCGCGCTCAGCGCAGCCGCGTCTTTCACGCTCACGACCATGCCCGTGGCATGCATCTGACTGAGCGCTGCCGCATGCTGTGAAAGCCACTGCTTTGACAAGTTGTCGTCACCCACCACAAACACCGGCGGCATGCCTGAAAGCTCAAGCGGCTGAGGAGTGACCGGGCCCGGGCTCATTTCCGGCGTGCTGACGGGTACCTTCGCTGCACTCACTGAGATATCATGCATGGTGTCCGACATGCGCTTCACATCGGTTTCACCGTCGCGGGCCAGCTGCGCGGTCTCGCGGGCCGAATCTGCCGTCTGCCGGGCGCCGGCCGCGTTACTTTTCACTGTGGCTGAGAGCTGCTCCATGCTGGCAGCCGTTTCCTGCAGCGCGGCGGCCTGTTGTTCAGTGCGTGAGGACAGCTCTGTGTTGCCCTGTGAAATTTCATCTGCGGCCAGTGCCACGGAGGCGGACGAATCTTTAATCTGCGACACCAGGCCGCGAAGGTTCGCCTGCATACCATCCAGTGAAGCCAGCAGACTGGTTGTGTCGTTACGGCGCAGCGTAACCGGTCCTGTCAGGTCGCCGGCAGCGATGGCAGCGGCCAGCGCCTGAGCCTGAACCGGCTCACCGCCCAACTGTCGCATCAGGCTGCGGCTGACAATCAGGCAACCCGCCACAGCGGTCAGTACAGACAGCAGCGTCAGAGTAACCAGTAGCGCACGGGTCCGGGAAACAGTCTCACTGGTTTCACTAACCGTATTTACCGTCTGCGCCCTCTGAATCTCGGTCAACTTGTTTAGCGCATTCAGTAACCTGCGCTGTGCAGGTCTCGCAGTCTTCAGCAGGTAAGCGGTCGCTTCCTGCTGACGGTTCTCCAGCCCCATTTTGCCGGCCGTCATCAGCGTCTGCATAGCATCACCTTCTGCCGCGAGTATTTCAGCCAGCGCGTTTTTGCCCTGCTCACTGACATTGCTGGTCATGCTGTCTACGAGCCTCTCACGTTCCGCGATGTACTTCTGGCGCTGAGTCGTCATACGCTCCCATTCAGGCCTGGAGTCTTTCTCATCGGTCAGCAGCGCCAGGTTGCGGACGGCAATCGCCATGTCGCGGATATCACCCCGCATATCCAGAACAATCGCAAACCGTTTCATTTTATTGTTTATCGCATCATTCATGCCGCGCTGCGCCTCGGTCAGCGCGTGCAGGGCAGTCCCGGTACAGATAACCAGAAGCAGAACAAGTAAACCAAAGCCTGTAGTAAGACGTGTTGAAACCTTCATTATTTTCCCTGGGTGTGATTGTCACTGTCAGGTTCTATCGGCTGCAGCAGGGGTAGACTCCACAGGCTTTACAAAATATATTTAACACAACTTAATTGATGTCAGTATTATTGCTGCCGGGGCACTCTGGCGGCGGTTTAAGGCATCCGTATCTGTCCGTGATATCCTTTTTATTTCCGGCTCACTGCGCCTGTCGCACAATATGGTTCACCAGACGCCTGCCGGACTTCAACCTCATCAGGAGCACCGGCATGACAAACCCTAGTGGCGAAAGTGAAAGTAACACCACTCAGCCCCATAATCTGGAGCAGTTTCTCTGTTTTGCGCTTTATTCCACTTCACTGGCCATGACAAAGCTTTACCAGCCGCACCTGAAGCCATTGGGACTGACCTATCCGCAGTATCTGGTACTTCTGGCATTGTGGGGAAAGGACGGGATCACGGTTTCCGAGGTGGGGCAGAGCGTTCAACTGGACTCCGGCACACTCAGCAATCTGCTGAAGCGCCTTGAGCAGGCAGGCTTCATCAGCCGTATGCGCGACACCCTTCATGATGAACGCAGGGTGATTATCCGCCTGACCGGAGCAGGCCGTGAGCTGGAAAGCAGGGCCGCCGGGGTGCCTGCTGCGATGATTTGTGAAATGGGCATTCCGTTTGAAACGCTCGCCAGCCTGCGTGACGGTATAAGGCATGTTCAGGAGAAAATCGTTCAGGCTTTGCCCTCACAGGGGAATCATAAAGCCTGATGTTCTGTGTCCGTTTCCTGCGCATCGAGGCAGTCGGGTTTCCGTTAAAAAGACTCAACTGACGCGTTCAGCTTGATTGTACTGGTCATTGCGGACTGAACATGGCGGTCTCGCCTGAATAGCAGAGTGCTGAACAGCTCATTTTAAAAAGCTAATCTTCACTTTAAGGAGTATATAATGAAAAACGTTGTACTCAGCATGCTGGCTAAAATATCGCACATCGATGCAGGTATGAAGCAGTTAACAGCCCGCGTTGAGGCGCAGTCTCTTCTCATCGGCGCGCTTGTTCTGGCTGTCAGTAAAGAAGGTGGCGTGACCGAAATGATTGAAAGCGCTAATAAGGCGATTAATACGGTTATTGACTCTGCCGAATGTGATGACCTGCTGAAGTCTGATGCCGCGCTCCTGCTCAGTGAATTTCAGAGTCTGCTGACCATTTCGAGGGCTGTTGATGAAGCAGATGAAGAAATTAATCATCAAGGTATTGCTCAGCTTAACCGTGCATTTAAACCTGTTGATTAAGCATGCCTGTCCGCTGGTCTGATTGCTCACAAAGCAAATGTTGAGCTCCAGCGGAAAAGCGGAGGTTCGGGTGAAAATATGCTTTTCAGAACGGCTGATATTCACAGGCCTTAGTCGGAGTGTCATACTAAATAAAACTTCCCCCTATATTCATAAAGACTTTACTGCCATCGGGATGGTTTTATTGCAGAGGGTATAGCCTGGGTAATTTATCTCTGACTGCCATTAAACTAACTTAAAAGAATTTGTGTTTTAAGACTTAAATTAAAACGCCAGCATCAGCTGGCGTTCTGGTTTATGAATTATTATGCAACATGGTGAGGGGGATGAGTTACGTCACCTCGGCCCGCCAGCAGGCCATCCACTGATATATCCTCATTGAGCACATCCCAGTGAATGCCACGTTTGCTCAGCTCAAAGTCGTTTCTGTCGCGATCTGAGGCGTTGAGAAGTTTTGGAAACCACACAAGTGGCACTCCCATCGTTCTGCCATCGCTCAGCTCAACCCACATGGTGCTTTCGTCGAACTTTACCGTTTTAGCTGAAATAGTCATTCCAGGCCTCCACAAAAAGCGTCTGGTTATCTTTAACCAGCTTTGTTAACTCTCTGAGCGTTCTGGAATCAAATCCATCATTAGTGCTCAGCCGGACTTCACCCTGCGTCCAGAATTTAGCTTCACCCTCTGCACTGCGAACATGAATATGAGCAGGTTCGAGGGGGTTTCCTTCGTTTGAATAAAAGAAAAATTTGAATCCGCGTACTCTGAGTATAACGGGCATAAACGTTTTACCCTGTGCATGGCTCGATTATGGTGAATAAAAAAGCGCCAGTCAAACTGGCGCTCCTGAGGGTATAACTTAATGAATCCTTTACGAAATTGCGTAGATGGCCTTACGACATACGCCATAGCCGTGTCCGAGGAACGGTATGTCATCGTCAAAGTCCATTGGCGGCTCGTTCGCCGGATTACTCGGAGCCGTCTGTTGTGCCTGAGAAGGCTGAGGCTGTTGTGGCTGGCCCCATGTACCCTGCTGGCCTGACGGCTTATTGTTTCCACTGGTGTTGGTGCTGTTTTTAGCCCCGCCCAGCATCTGCATCGTTCCGTTTACATCAACCACGATTTCGGTCGTATAGCGTTTAGTACCTTCGCTATCCTGCCATTCCCGTGTTCTGAGTTTGCCTTCGATATAGACCTGTGAACCCTTACGCAGGTATTCACCGGCAATTTCAGCCAGCTTTCCAAACATTACGACACGATGCCATTCGGTTTTTTCCCGGTTTTCACCGGTCTGTTTGTCACGCCAGGTTTCGGAAGTGGCCAGAGAAAGGCTGGTCACTGCAGTACCGTTTGGCATGTAACGAACTTCGGGGTCCTGACCGAGATTACCGACCAGGATAACTTTGTTGACGCCGCGTGCGGACATAATGAATTCCTCTTAGAAATGGGGTGAGAGGAACACACCCGCCGGGATGTGTTCCGGCGGTGTGTCCGTGACGCTTAGAAAGATTCCGGATCGTAAGCCTTTTGAGCGGCCGGACCGGTTTCTGGCGTCTGGGAGGCGTTGGGAGCCTTGTAAACAACGTCCTGCCCCTTTTTGATGAACTCAACCTTTATCAGGCGGGCCTTCAGTGAGGGGCGGGATTCACCGGCATGCTCACCGCTTTGCAGGGTAAACACGTCGGCTTTCAGGCCGCTGAGTACAAACCCAATAAGGACTTTTTCCTCTTCATCAACGGCTTTCTGACAGCGGTTGATGAGGGATGTCTGCTCTTTACCTGCAACGGTAATGTCGAAGCGGGTATAGGAAGCATTGTCAGTCGGACCCGTCAGGGCATTGATGACGGCACAGGTAAACTCACCATTAGAGCCCTGCAGTCGACGAATCGAACTGAGGTAGCCGATACCACTGACGTTCAGGTTGAAATACTCTTTCTGGCTGTTGCCGGTAGTGGCTGAACCAGCAGAGGCAGTGTTGTTTGAAGCAGGGGTGTTTGCAGTTACAGTCATGATGTTATCTCCGGAGTAAAACGAAACAGGGAGCGGAGAAACATCAGTCCCGTGCGGGAGAGAGTTTCCCGCAGGGGGTCAGCAATTAATTGCCGACAGGCTGTATTAGTGAAGTGGACCTTGACCTTAAAAGGCACCTGTTTGCAAAGGTTAAACAGGTTTGAACCGCCCGAAAGCGCCATCTCTCAGGTTGTGATGGCATTGGCATGTGATTACCCGAAGGCGTTCCTCTCAAATCACCGGAACATTGGCAGTTGTCGGAAGGACAACGTTTAGCCTCTTTATCTTTCACGTACACGCGGCGCTTGTCAATCTGGCCGCGTATAAAAATTCATCAGTGCGCGGATAATAAAAAGCGGCACCTCTCGGCACCGCCATTGGGGTCTGCACCATCGACCTTTTGTTAACCTGCCTGACGCAGTTGCTCCGCTGGCGCGTTCAGCGCCCGGCACGGGTTTCATGGAGTTTTCGTGCCTTACCGTCTCACGCTCAGGTGTGGGCATGGGCGGTCAGACTGTACTCCGGCAACACATGCATTAGATGCTGACGGAGCCCGCAGTCACGGGGTGCGGCTTCAGAGCCGGCGTCACAATAACAAAGGCGCTACCCGCCCGCAATCGGATAAGACGGGTTAATTCTTTTTTGTTTTTGTCGACTTAGCACGGGCCGGGCTTTTACGTTTTGCCTTATCCAGACTGATGATCCCTTTGCATTCCGGGTAGCGCGTACAGCTGCGAAACTCCCCCTTAGGGCTTCTGCGCAGAGCGGTTTTGCTGCCACAGAGCGGGCACGGAGGCGAAGGAGGTACCCGGATACTGATACGCTGCTGCATTCCCTGGCTGACTAACGTCGCGGTCCAGGCTGTCTGACGCTGCAGAAAGTCGTTCAGGTTCAGACGGCCGGCAGCCACTTCATCCAGCGCCTGCTCCCAGAGTGCAGTCATACCCGGGTCGGTCAGCTGCGCTGGCAGTGCATCGATGACGTCCGCACCCAGGTCTGTTGCCAGAAGTTTACTGCCTTTGAGTATGATGAATCGGCGGCTCAGCAGCTGCTCGATGATGCCGGCCCGTGTTGCTTCAGTGCCGAGCCCGGCGTTTTCTTTGAGGATTTTACGCAGCTGAAGGTCCGTGACATACGCAGCGGCGTTCATCATGGCACCAATCAGCGTGTCAAAACTGTAGTGCGCAGGCGGCTGGGTCATCAGCTGCTTAACCTCTGAGCCGGTAACGCCGCACTGTGCACCTTTGCTGAGTGGTGGCAGGGCACCTGCGTTTTCATCATCTGCAGCGTTCTTATTCTCCTCGTCCTTTGTAAACAGCACTTTCCAGCCCTTCAGGACTTCGGTGCGGCCGGTCGTGCGGAACAGCTGGCCACCAATATCAAAGGAAATGCGCGTCGCATCCGACTCGCACAGCGGCAGAAACTGGGCCAGGTAGTTGCGACGGATAAGCAGGTAGACCTGGCGCTCTGTCTCAGTCAGGCCGGACAGCTGAACGGCGTTGCGCGTGGGGATAATGCCATGGTGCGCCGTGATTTTTTTATCGTTCCAGATGCGGGAAACAAACCCTCTGTCCAGTTGTGAAAGCAGGGATGCGAACTCAGGTGAGGGGTCAGTCCGCGCCATGGCATCAAACACGGCCGGGATTTCTTCCCGCATCGACTCAGGCAGCCAGCCGCAGTCTGTGCGGGGATAGGTCGTGGCCTTGTGCGTTTCATACAGGCTCTGGGCGGTGTCCAGCACCTGCTGTGGCGACATATTCCACATCCTGCCACAGGCCCGCTGCAGCGTTCCCAGTGAAAAGACCAGCGGGGCGGCCTCTTTCTCGCGTTTAGTTTCGTACTCCGTCACCGTGGCAACACCCGCCTGACGGCAGAGCTGCGCCACCTGCTGTGCAATATTCTGGTGAATACAGCGCTGTTCCTCATCCGTATAGACGGCGGCCGGGACCCACGATGCCTGAAAACTGACACCTGAAGCACTGAGCACAGCCTTAACCTGCCAGAAGGGCTTCGGTACAAAGGCAGCAATTTCGCGGTCGCGCCGAACAACCAGTGCCAGCGTGGGCGTCTGTACACGCCCGACTGAGACCACACCCTCAAAACCTGCTTCGGCTGCCCGGAGGGTATACAGCCGGGACAGGTTCATGCCGACCAGCCAGTCCGCGCGTGAGCGTCCCAGCCCGGCATGGTACATCCCGACCGAAGCCTGTCCCGGACGCAGGTCGCTCAGAGCAGCCCGGACGCTGAGCTCGTCCAGTGCCGAGAACCACAGGCGCAGAATCCTCCCCTCCCAGCCGCAGTAGTCCAGCAGTTCGCGGGCGATGACTTCACCTTCGCGATCGGCGTCGGTCGCAATGACCACCTCATCTGCCTGCCTGAGCAGTTTCTCAATGACCTTAAACTGATCCTGCGTGTCCTTTTTAACGACAACCTGCCATCTTGAAGGAAGAATAGGCAGCACAGACAGCGACCAGGGCTTACCGTACTGCTGGCCATAGACCTCCGGGGGCGCGGTCTCCAGCAGATGACCGACCGCCCAGGTGACTGTCACGCCATTACCCGTCAGAAAGCCCTCACCACGCCGGGTCGCGCCCAGTACGGCGGCAAGGTCACGCCCCTGAGAAGGCTTTTCGCACAAAAATAACCGCATCACCGGCCCCGCTACTGACCGGCTTTATAACGCAGGCGCAGAAGGTTCACGCTGGCTTCATTAACTGGCGGGGAGAACGCCGAGCGTTTGTCACCGAGCAGAACGGCCCGGTCGGGTTCACCAGCTGCTTCGCAGGCTTTTCGCCAGGTTTCATTATCTTCAGCGGCATCGATACGAGTGGCGTCAACATGACGGTATGAAAGTACCGTACCGTAAATCTGTCGTAGAAGACGACCACCTTCGCTCAGATACTGATCTCTTTTAGAACGTGTTATAAGACCGTAATGAGATGCCTGCAAAACCTTTTTGGCAAACTGATCGAATCCCATGAGCAGGAATACACAGCGATAACCCAGAGGGGTTCGGGTAAAGACATTAATGTCGAGTGGCTCAGCTGATTCCACGTCGCTGACCGACACACCTTTAGGCAGCATGCTCATGTCTTTATCAATCTGTTCCAGCAGAGAAGTCATGGCTTCAGAAGCAGACCTTATTTTTTCTTCAAGCTGGTACATCGCCTGATCTGCCCAGGGGTTATTCCTGAGCGAATCCTGATTTATCTGGCCTGCTCTCTGGAAAAACTGAGGCATACCGATGATCCCGTGTCGCCCGGGCTTATCAGTCTCATTCTTTTCAGGTTTGCGTCCCTGCCAGAGTCCAATTGCATAATTAGTATGAAGCGCTATCGTCATTTCGGACTGCAATGCGCCCGTCCGCTTGTCCGTTTTATCAGCCATTGTTGTCACCTGCCGTCAGTTAAGATGAGGCGACATAGTCCTGAATTATCAGGTTTTACAACAGCCTGAAACTCATAATTCCAATCCGCTAATTATTATCAGTAAATCTCAAGACCTCAAAGCACCAGCTGAGCTGATTATATTTAGACACTGTTGCGCTCCGCATCTCTGTTTGCTATTTGACCGCTGTTGCGCTCCGCAACAATGGTTAATATTTGACCGCTGTTGCGCCCCGCAACACTGGTTATTATTTGACCGCTGTTGCGCCCCGCAACACTGGTTGTTATTTGACCGCCACTCCGCTTCCTGACATCGACTTTTATAAATCGCAGAATATTTGACCAACATAAACAACTCAGTTAGCTGAACTGTCGTCTGATAGCGGCGATCGCAGCGCTGACCTGTTCAGCGGTCGCACGGTTTTCAGGCAGGACGGGAGCCGTATGTTTTGACTCTGATTTTGGCGAAGACCTGCCTGCAGCACTGTTTACAGGCTTTGCAGAGCCCTGCGCAGAATGCGTCGCAGGAGCTTCAGACGGCCGGAATTCGCCCTGTCTGGAACGTTTCAGCATGGTGAACATCCAGCCGGCAGGGTTCGCCAGGCGGCCTTTGCTCAGTTGCTCCTGCAGCAGGCCGCTCAGGGCGTCAGCCACCGGCACCGGCAGCGCACAAAACTGCTCGCTGACCATCTGGCGGTCTTCGTTGCTCAGCATGGCCAGAAAACTCTCGGGCAAAACCGGCTGGTCAGCAACGTACGTTTCTTTAATCACACTCTGTGTGAAAGAACGTACGTTACGGTTCGAATTTCGAACTCTGTTGTAAGTGACTGATTTATTACTTAGTTCGGATTCCGTACTCAGTGATTTTCGAGCCTGCGCATGACTGAGTTCGGATTCCGAACTCAGTATTTCAGGAGATTTTTCAGCAGTTTTCTGACTGAGTTCGTTTTTCGAACCCGGTTGTTCCGCGCCGTTTTTACGCATCATGGCCAGCGGCGTTGACGGAGCATTGAGGCGACTTTCAATCAGCGCAAGGCGGCTGTGGCGGTGGCGCATGCCGCTGTCCTGCAGAATGTCGTTAACGATGGCCAGCGCCGTCATGCGCACGGACTTGTTCTTACTCTGGCAGCTCTGCTCAACCAGCGTCAGCCAGCCCGGGTCGAAGCTCTCCGCATCACGGTAGCCCAGCGGCTCATCGTGCTGAGCATAGATGTTGCCACGTACCCGGCCGCCCTCGTCGCGCACCTTTTTACACAGGCTTATCCAGCCCGTGAGCCGCAGCATCAGCAGCGTGCGGCTCACGGTTTCACGCGAGGCTTTGTCCGAATGTGCTGAGGCAAGCTGTGCCTGCAGTTCGTCATAGGTCGGAAACACCGCCCCGTCATTCTGCTGGGCATAAAGGCGTATCATCACCCAGGCGGTTTTATCGAGCGGCGACAGGCGCGTGTCGAGAAACAGCCGACGGGGAAACGCATCGTGGACGTTGCCCATAAACAGCAGACCGCTCCGTTCCTGGCTGGAGTCGCCATTCACTGCCCTGCGCTCAAGGCTTTTTTCCATGCGTGACAGCGTGTGCGCCACAATGCTGTCGGCGGGTATGTTCATTTTTTGTTCCCCTTTTTTACCTGAGACAGCACAGTGCCGGGATAACCCGGCACTGTCTGGTCTTCGCTGGTCGTCCGTTACCGGCGAATTTCACGGTTATATGTCTCATGGTCCATCAGCCACCACTGCCGGCCACCGTCCTTGCTGAGCATTCGCCAGTAGGGGCCGACATCAATTTTAAGGTAGCCGTTGAGGGCGAGCCGCCGGAACACCTTTTTACCGCTGCAGAGCGCAAGGAACAGCTGCTGAGCCCGGCGGCGCACTGCTGGCGAAACCTGCTGACGCCGGGTGAAATCGCTTAACTGCATCAGGCCTCCTTACGCAGCGCTGGGATTGAGGAAACCCGTTTTGATGCCTCCCGGCACCACTGGCAGACCTTCGTCCATACGGCGGTCAGCGACAGGCTGTGAAGCTCAGCCGCGAGCATCATCGCCTCCAGCGCCTTGTGCGAGTCCGGCGACTCAAGACCGGTGTTTTTCCACTCGTTCCAGAGAAGCGCATCCTGCTCCTCGGTCAGAGACTGCGTCCTGCCCTGTCGGCTCTCAATGCCCATCAGACGGCGACGGCTGCTCACGTCAGAAGGTGACATGCCAAAGTATTTGTCCATCAGCTCCATAGAGCCGCCCAGCTCAAGGGCGCGGTCGATCATCAGCATACGGGCCTGCTCGTTGCGGGCCTGGTTGAGTATCAGCCAGAAGTTCTCGTGGTTTAATTTGACGTCCAGGACGGACACCTTCGACTGACCTATATAGTGCAATTCGTCGAGGCTGAGGCCGCTGAGCACGCGAATTTCCTCAACTGACAGGCCCAGCGATTCGCAGCGGCGGATATTCCCGCATTTGATGTCCATCAGCAGTGAGCTAAGAATACTGGCTGTTGCGCCGGAAAGGTTTTGCTGGTTCACAGACCACCTCCCGTGCAGATCTGGCTGGTCAGCCGTATTGCATCAAAAATCCAGCCTGACAGACAGGCCCCCAGTAAGAGTGTGTTAATCATTGCGTGTGTCTCCCGCCGTAAGCTGCTTATTAGCCTGCGCCCCTGCCAGGCCGTAACTGAGTTCGGCCTGACGGCCTGCGAACCATCCTGCGTTTCTTGCCAGTATGTCGCCGCGACAGCGTTTCGCCTCGCGCGTGACAAGCGCAGAGAAGGCCTGTCCCGAATGCCGCTGCGCAAGCCAGCGCTGTAGCAACTGATTCTCACCGTCAGGCGTACTGAAAGACTGCAGAACCTGCCAGACGCCGGAGACCCATCCTTCACGGAACTGGTCGGCACGGCCGCGAAGCGTACTCTTCTTAATACGCTGCCTGCGGTAACTCGACATGTGCGCATCTGTTGCCGCCCGCACTTTGCGCTGCAGCACGGTATAGATATAGAGGGCCAGCTCGGGACGTTCCCCGAAGCCGTAGAAGTGGAGTGAGCGACGGATCAGGCGCAACCCGCCCGTGCTCACGTAACCGTACCAGCCGAACCAGCACCGGCAGCCTGTAGCCATGCATACCACTGTGGCCAGCGAGTGCATCCAGGCGGGGACTTTCTCAGCGTTACTGGTCAGCTGTTCGCAAACCGATTCACCTATCTCACTCAGCGAAATCTGATCGTCAGTCAGACCGTGACGGCGCATAAGCCGCTGGGCCAGCGCAACCGCCCGGGCGGCTTCATGATCGTTGCTGTTCTGCGTCCCCAGCGCCATCAGGCGACGGATGCGACGGGTGAGCTTTGAGTTTTCAGGCATGACGCGCCCCCCGGTAACTGCCTGCCATGTGTAGGGCCTTTTTCTCCTTGACGTCCTGGCAGCCGGCGCAGAGTTTCACACCAGGCATCGCACGCTGGCGGCCTGCTGGAATGTCAGCACCGCAGCACTCACAGAACTCGTTTGACGGCTCATCAGTTCGGAGCTGCGACCGGACGGCGTCAATGCCGCGCTGAATGAATAAAGCCGTACTGGCCTGTGCCATTTCGTCGTTCAAATCATCAGACATTTTCTCCCCCTTTTGCGGCAAGGCGCTGCAGCTCACGCAGGCGGCGAATGATGCGAATAAGGCGCATCATTTTGACCACCATGACGTCGTCAAATACCGGCGTGTCGGCTGGTTCCTGAGAACCAAAAAAATTCAGACAGAACATGAACATGTTGCACTGCTGATTAGGCAGACGACCGGAAAGGCCTGCCAGGAATAAGCTGAATTCTCTGCTGCCGCCTGATACGGAAAAACCGGCAGACTCAGGGCTTTTGTCCTCACTGATGTCGCTTACACACCCCATACCTTCGGCAATTTCGTAGACAAGTCGGTAGGCCATGTCCTGGAGATGCTCAACATCATCCTGCATAGCCGGGATCAGCCAGATGTCGCTGACGGGTTCAAGGCCGGTTTCGGCAAAGCTCACGGACCCGGCTGACATTGACTCCGCATCGTCCTGCTCTCCAAACGCCGAGGCCAAGGAAAGACTCCCCAGAGAAATCAGCCCCGTGCCGTGTTCAGCGTTATTGTTGACACCATCACCGGTAATAACGGGACGGCCACCAAACAGGTCATTCTGGATTTCTCTGCGCGGAAGGCTGCCGGCGCTGATGCCGGAACTGTCGGGCAGAACGGTATGACCAGCTTGCTCAGGAGCGGGTTCGGGGCAGGTTGAGCCAGTGAGAGTGCCTGAGCGCAGGCCGGTGACGGGCGTGCTGGAAGTCGTGTCATCCGTCAGAACGGTAAGGGGAGCAGTGTGCCCGCCGGAACGCTCCGGGACCGGGCTGAGGGTCAGTGAGGGCATGGCCGGCGGCTCCCCAAACTGCTCGCGGCGCTTCTGTTCCTTAGGGTCGAGCTCAATCAGCCAGCGGTCATAGTTCAGGCTGGGGTGTGGCAGAGCCTTTATAAGATGACCAATAAATTCGTCACGAAAATGCTCAAGGGTAAAACTGTCAGGGTCGTTGAACTGACTGCAAGTCTGAGAAAAAACTGACTGAAAATTATCAGTCGTGTCCACAGCTAATCGAAATTTCAGCCACACTTTCTCCGCGAGGGAACGAAGATTAAGTAACGGAATAACCTGACTCCGGCTCAGCCCGCTTTCAAGTAACTCAGGCATAGAGGGATAAAGATATTTTAACGTATCCTCCATTCTGCTGATGCTGGATGCATGAATCGGATAACCCTCTAAATTCAAAAGGTCTGAAAGTTCACGAAGCGAAACAGAATGCCCAAGTAACTCCTCCTGAATAGTTCTCGCATTGTGTACGCCAAGTGCTTTATCCAGATATGTCAGATCCCCCCTGACCTCATTCTCAGCAAGATGGCCAACCAGACATTTAAGACGGCCCGGCCACGGTTTGAAGATGGTGTGAACACGATAAAAACGCTCTTCGCCTGTTTCCTGCCACAGCTCACATAAGATTTGATAGCGGGTATTCCCGCCATCACTGAAAATATAAACATCGTCACCCTCTGGGTTACGGGTAACTTTGGGGATAGAATCCAGGCCTCTCGCCCGAATTGACGCTTTAATTTCGTCAAAACGGGGATTTCTGCTTTTGCGCGGATTGTCGGGATTCGGACGAAGTTGATCCAGCGTCAACACCATGGCCATCTCGCTGACTGGCAAGGGGGCCTCTGAGACATTACCCCCCTGCTGCGCCGGTGATTTTCCCCGGAGCAGCATCGCTGTGCCCAGGTTCAGGTTGCGCACGTTATTCATGAAGACCTCCCGGCATCGACCCGGAGATTCTCAAAACGGGTATAGCGACCTTCAAAACGCAGCCGCAGGGTGCCGGTTGGCCCCTGACGCTGTTTGCCTATGATTAGCTCTGCCAGGCCTTTGTCCGGGGAGTTTTCTTTGTAAACCTCGTCACGGTAAACAAAAATGATGACGTCAGCATCCTGCTCAAGCGCACCCGAATCACGCAGGTCGCCGCAGTTGGGGCGTTTGTCAGCCCGGCTCTCCAGGGAACGATTGAGCTGGGACAGTGCCACCACCGGGCAGGCCATCTCTTTCGCCAGGGCTTTAAGCGACCGGGATATCTCTGCGATTTCCTGAGTGCGGTTTTCCTGATCCGGGCAGCGCATGAGTTGAAGATAGTCGAGGCCAATGATGTCAGGGTTACCGTAGCGGCGGGCGTTGCGTCTTGCCCGCACCCGGAGCATGGCCGGCGTCAGATCACTGGTGTCATCAATGAGCAGACGCTCTTTCATATCGCCAGTCAGTAATGCGAAGGCACCTGATACTCGTGCCCAGTCCTCATCATCCATCATCCCGCTTTTCATGCGGGTCAGGTCAACGTTGCCGAGCGACGACACCATGCGCATCAGAATTTGCTCCACAGGCTGCTCCAGACTGTAAAACTGGCCATTTAAGGCCACGTTTTTCATCAGAGCATTAACGATGATGTTTATCAGCAGCGCCGTTTTCCCCATAGAAGGACGTGCGGCAATGAGGACAAGGTCGCCCGGCTGGAGGCCGCTGGTAAAGGCGTCAAGCTCGTCAAACCCGGTTGGCGTGCCAGTAATGCCGTCAGGCGTCTGGCAGCGCCGTTCGAGTTCCGCCGCCAGCTTTTCCAGTCCGCTAACCATGCTCACGCCCTGCTGCGGTTCGGCCCGCTCTGCCAGCTGCGTGATTTTCCTCTCGGCCGTTTCCATCGCGGCCGCAATGTCAGCGCCCGGCGCGGTGGCTGAAGCATGTATCTCACTACCGATGGCTGCCAGCTGACGCCCGCGACTGTAGCGGGCCACGATGTCGCAATAGTGCGTGATGTTAGCCACGCTCGGGGTGTTTTTGGCGATCTCAGCCAGATAGGCAAAGCCGCCCAGTTGCTCAAGCAAGTCCTTGCCCCGGCTTTCAATGCTCTCGGTAAGCGTTAGCAGGTCAATCGGCCTGCCTGCCGCCACAAGATGCGACATAGCATTGAATATTTCCCGGTGAGCCTTATGAAAGAAATCATGAGGCCTGAGACGCATGACAACTTCATCCCAGCAGTCATTGTCCAGCATCAGGCCGCCAATGACGCTCTGTTCTGCGTCCAGTGCACAGAGGCCTGGAATATTTCTGCGTTTGTCAAACATGACAACCTCCCTTACGCGAGATCGCTAAGGAGGGACGAGAGCCGCATTCATTCAGTGACGTTATACCTTTTATTTTCAGAGAACTGACATTAAGGCAAAAATTTGTAAAGGGTGCCGGACGAACAGTTGCCGGGAGTAAACTCCCCGAGACTGTCTGCATGATTTCAGACCAATGTGGTTGCCGCCCCTGGTCTGAAGATGCGGACAGCATATTCATGTCAAAACTTTGAAGGAAATATCCATGAATACATCTACACAGCTGCCGTCCGGCATTGATTTTTTTAACTTTCATGAAGATGACGGGCTCCAAGAAACCATGTTTCTTATTTACTCGAGCTATTTCTGGGCCGTTGCACGAGAACACTCTGAGGACGTTGTATCCCGCCATACGATGTATCGCCTGCAGTGGCTGGGTGACTGGCTTGCAGTAACTAACGGATGGAAAGAGATGAATCCCGGAATCACTCCCCTCAAAGCCCTCCAAAGTTACCTTATTCTGCGCCACAATTTTTCTGCTGCTGAGGCTGCCAAAATGACTGCTGGAGAGATGAATATGGCGCTTGAGGCAGAATGGGAAACTTATAAAGCCAGCAGTGGTGCCAGAGACTTTCTGCGCCGCGTTGAGAAGCGTCTTGACTCGCTTGATGACCCCTACACGGGCAGGCACTGATGCCAGTAGTTGGTAAACAGTGAATCTAGGGGGCGTAAAGGTAAACATCATTTCACGTCCCCTTCTTCTGAAAGTACGTCGAATTTATGCTTCCACTCAGGGAACAGTTCGCAGGCAAGTTTGTGCATAGAATCAAAGGCCGAATCACTGGTACGGCTGGTTTTCTTCTCCAGACGGTGAACCGGTAGCCCGCTTGCGTGTCCCTGCTTATAGACCGTCAAATCGTAAATACGGGTATTTAGCATCGAGATTGCAATCTGCTCAGACTGTGCGCTGTAGGCTTTGTCATGGATAATCTGCTCAGCCTGCTTAAGCGTTTCTGTGGCCAGGTTGGTATAATCCATACAGTTGACCAGCATACGTATGGCAGGGAGTTTTATGCCAAATGCAGAATACGGCACAAGATCTTCCATCAGGGTAACGGTTCCGCGCATGAATTCGCGCACGTCAGGCAGTACGGGTTTAACCATGCCGATCATTTCCCCCGTTGAAGCAAGGATAATCAGCTCGGACATCACCGTTTTCGCACCCTGGGAATCAATCAGAATGACGTTGTACCCCTCGAACAACGGTGCAGAAAGCGCATTGCGCAGCCGGACTCGTCCGTCAGGCACGTTAAGCATGTAAGTTGGGAGAAGATTGCGTGGATCGTTTGAAACAATAAGGTGGAGATTATCGATTTGCGTGCGGGAAATGATGTTATCTGCTACTGAGAGGTTTACGGTCTGCATGAGCAGCTCGTAGAGTCCGCAGGGGGCTTCATAACTCAGGGGAAATATACTGCTGGCCGTTGGCTGAGCATGGTCGCCATCAATAATGAGAACCTTCAGGCCGGCATCGGCCAGAAATCCACCAAGATTAGCGGTTTGAGTTGATTTACCCTCTCCACCTTTGGTAGAAACTACGGGTATAACTTTCGTTTTTGAATGCATTTAATCACCTGATAACTAATAGTTAATCAAGTGCGAGCAAATGCATACTCAACTGCGATTCAGGGACACGGGGATTGAAAATCCCCGTGTCCCTGGTTCGATTCCGGGTTCGGGCACCATATTATTGTCTTGGGATAGCTTAGTCAGTCCGGAGACATAAAAATTCAGT